>OKOR01000046.1_pt1 | contig 56789 bp, 45 predicted proteins | sample 1614771 | NCBI WGS metagenome assembly OKOR01 (sample SAMN04436970, study PRJEB24849) | human gut metagenome | biome: human gut; feature: NICU; material: stool | host: Homo sapiens | place: USA: Saint Louis, MO | collected 2010-03-22
CCATCTACCGATGGGTCTACTCCAGCAGGCCGCTTCGGGAACGCTGGGCGCGGTGCCTGCCGCGAGGGCACAGGCGGCGCCGCAGGCACGGCGGCAGGAGGACGTCGCGCTTCCCGATTCCCGGCCGAGTGCCCATCTCCGAACGCCCGCCGGAGGCCGACGGCAGGAGCGCGTTCGGCCATTGGGAGGCCGACAGCGTCATCGGAGTGGGATGCAACCTGCACACCGAGGTGGAGAGGAGGACCAGGTTCCTCATGGCCCGCATCGTTCCGGACAAGACCGCCGGCGAGAGCGTCGGGGCGCAGCTGGACATGTTCTCGCCGCTGCCGGCCGGCGCGCGCGTCAGCGTCACGCACGACAACGGCACCGAGTTCGCCCACCACGAAAGGCTGCGCGACGGGCTGGGCATGGCCACGTACTTCGCCGACCCGTACTCCAGCTGGCAGCGGGGAAGCAACGAGAACCGCAACGGCATGATCCGCCGGTATCTGCCCAAACGCTGCGAGATCCGGATGGACATGGCAAAGGAGGTCAGGGAGATCGTCGACGAGATCAACAACCGTCCCATGCGCGTGCTGGACTACCGGACGCCCGCCGAGGCGTTCGCCGACGAACTGTTAGAATTACAGGACCAACAAGGGTGTTGCACTTCTAAATAGACATCGGGTTCATGGAATGTTCAGCTTTGTTCCTCTAAGATTGGTACTGGAACAAACGCTAAAGGAGCGATTATGACATTCGGTCAGCAGCCCCAGAACAACGGGCAATACAACCCGCAATACAACACGCCTGATTACAACGCCGCCCAACAGTCTGGATATGGCCAGCAATACGCACAGTCCGGTTACGGCCAGAACTACTATGCCCAGCCGCAGGGCGCTCCCACCTACCAATACGTGCCGCAGGGTACTGGTGCCGGTGCGGGTGCGGCCACCATCAACACGACGATGACCTACAACTATGAGGAAGCCCGCCGAGTCTCAGTGACCAAGGTGTACGGCGAGATGACCATCGGCATCCTCGTCACCGCCGTGGTCGCCGTGCTCGGCCAGATCACTGGAGCCTACTACAGCTTCCTCATGGCCACCGGCATGGTGGGCCTCATCGGCCTGTGCGTGGTGCAGATTGCCCTGGCCGTGGTGCTCGGCATGCGCGTCACCAAGATGAAGTCGGCCACCGCGCGCGTCATGTTCTATGTGTACGCCGCATTGATGGGCTTCACCTTGAGCTCGATCTTCATGGTCTACGACCTTGGCTCGATCGGCGTGGCACTCGGTGTCACCGCCGCGTTCTTCTTTGCGCTGACCATGTTCGGCATGACTACCAAGTTCAACATGCTCAAGGCCGGCCCGATCCTGATGATCGGCCTGATTGTGCTCATCATCTCGCAGATCGTGCTCGCCTTCGTGCAGGTCGACGGCATGACCAAGATCGTCTGCGCCATCGGCCTGATCCTGTTCGCCGGCATGACCATCTACGACGCGCAGTCCACGCGCGCGCTGCTGACCGAATACGAGGCCCAGGGCCCGGAAATGGTCAAGAAGATCTCCATCCTGTGCGCCCTGAACCTGTACCTCGACTTCGTGAACATGTTCCTGTACATCCTGCAGCTGCTCGGCAACAGGGACTAGCCTCGACAGCCGATTGGCGAGCGGCATGTAGCCTGCCCGTCAAACGTCACAGCCCGACCACATTGTGGCCGGGCTTTTTCATGTCTGTCACATTCGCACGTTAGGCTGGCTCCCCGTGAAAAGACAAGAACTCGTAGGCATGCTGAGCCTGTTGTTGACCGCGCTGATCTGGGGTTTTGCGTTCGTGGCGCAGGTCCAGGGCATGGATTCGATGTCGCCGATGTTCTTCAACGCCGCGCGCTTCACGCTGGGAGCACTGTCTTTGGTGCCGATTCTGCTGTGGATGCGTGGCCGGGGGAGCGCGGATAAGGGCGATACAGCCGGGGCCGATGTCGTTGGGACCGAGGCATCCGTGGCCGTCTCCACAGATGCCGCATCGAACGGTGCATCCGACGTCGTTACCATCACCGGTGCCAAGCTGAATGCGAACAAGCCCGATTCGGCCGTGGCGCGATTGCTCGCCAACCCGGTGGTCATTTCCGTGATCTGCGGCATCGTGCTGTTCACCGCCAGCACCCTGCAGCAGTATGGCATTCTGTACGGCAAATCGGCCGGCCGTGCGGGATTCCTGACCGCCATGTACATCGTGATGGTGCCGTTGCTGGCCTTCGTGTTCCTGCGCCGGCGCATCGGCATGCTGGTGTTCGTGGCCGTGGCGCTGTCCATCGCCGGCTTCTATCTGCTGTGCATCACCGATGGTTTCGGTTCGATCGGCCTGGCGGATATCCTGCTCGTGTTCACGGCCGTGCTGTTCGCCGTGCATATTCTGGTGATCGATACTTTGGGCGGCACCGTGGACGCCATCAAGCTTTCATTCGGCCAGTTCTGCACCACCGCCGTGCTGAGCTGGGCGGGTTCGCTGATCGAAGGCTCGGTCGACTGGGCCGGCGCTGCTCATTCCTGGATTCCGATTCTGTACGCCGGCATCGGCTCGGTGGGCATCGCGTACACCTTGCAGGTGGTCGGCCAGCAATGGGTGCCACCGACGCGAGCCAGCCTGCTGATGAGCCTCGAATCGTTCTTCTCGGCGGTAGGCGGTGCGTTGCTTCTCGGTGAAGTGATGACCCCGCGCGGCTACCTCGGCTGCGCCCTCATCTTCCTCGGCACCCTACTGGCCCAAGCGCCGGCCAGGCTGCCGAAGTGGCCGCAACGGTGAATGAATCGGCCGCAGGCCGATTCCATAGCACCTCAGTCCGAGGTCTTAGGCGCTTCGCCCACTTGCGGCGCGCCGTTGATGTCGCGGTGGATGTTCTGCATCTGTACCTCGATGTTCTGCAATGAGCGCGCGCAGTCGAGCAGCGTCTGGGAATGCTCGGCGAGCTTGTTGTCCGGCAAATCGGTCTTGTAGCGCAGCGCATGCTCCAGCGACGCCCAATAATCCATGGCGATGGTGCGGAACTGCACCTCCACCGGCGTGTAATGCGCGCCCGAGGAGAGGAACACGGGCACCGCGTAGATTACGTGCAATGAACGATACCCGTTCTGTTTCGGGTTCTTGATGTAATCCTTGACGCGCAGCACCTGAATATCGGACTGCGACGACAGATAGTTGGACACGGAATACACGTCGTCGCGGTAATTACAGATCACGCGGATGCCGGCCACATCGAACAGATTGTCCTTAATCGAATTGACGCCGATCGGCAGACCCTTGCGCTCCAGTTTGCCGATGATCGAGCTCACCGACTTCAGACGGCGTTCCATATGATGTATCGGGTCATGGCTGAACCGCACCTGGAACTCGTCGTCGAGAATCTCTAGTTTGGTGCTGATCTCGTACATCGCGCCTTCATACACCTGCATGAGGTCAACGAATTCAACGACCTGTTCGGGAGTGAAGGTGCCTCCCGGAAGATCCAACGCTTTGAGACGGGCTTGCAGATCGGAGGTTTTGAGTCGGCTATGTCGGTCAAGTATCACGTCCACCAATATACTCGGCGGATTCCAGCCAATCTGGACGTTCGCGGGGAATCTTTCCAAGAACCCATAATTTGACATCGTGACAACCAATGGCATACGTGACCGGAGCATGACGAACCCCGTCGATAGAATCGGTCGTTATGAATGAAGACATGATGACCGAGGCGGAGCGTGCCTTGATTGCAGCCGATGGAACCGATGGTTTGCTGGGGGAGCGCGGCAAGGGCGTGTTCCATATCCATACGCTCGGCTGCCAGATGAACGTGCACGATTCCGAGCGCATCGCCGGCGTGCTGGAGGCCAATGGCTACGTGCCTGCAACCGAGGACCAGATCAATGACAATGACCTCGATTTGCTGGTGCTCAATACCTGTGCGGTACGCGAGAACGCAGCCGAACGCATGTATGGCACCATTGGCCGATTCAATCGCGTCAAACTGGTCCGGCCGAACCTGCAGATCGCCATTGGCGGCTGCATGGCCCAGCTTGACCGCAAGAAGATCGCGGATACTGCGCCATGGGTTTCCGCGGTGTTCGGTACCAAGAACATCGAAGATCTGCCCAAGCTGTTGGATCAGAATCGTGCGACCGGCAAGGCGCAGGTCCAGGTCACTGAACAATTGCGGCAGTTCCCGAGCCAGCTTCCCGCCGCCCGCGCCTCCCGCATCAGCTCGTGGGTGGCGATTTCCGTGGGCTGCAATAACACCTGCACGTTCTGTATTGTGCCCACCACGCGAGGCAAGGAAAAGGACCGCCGCCCCGGTGACATTCTTGATGAGATTCGCCAATGTGTGGCCGATGGTGCCAAGGAGGTTACGCTTCTCGGCCAGAACGTGAATTCGTTCGGTTATGGTATTGGCGATCGATACGCTTTCAGCAAGCTGTTGCGCGCCTGTGGCACCATCGACGGTCTCGAACGCGTGCGCTTCACCTCGCCGCACCCGGCCGCCTTCACCGACGACGTCATCGCCGCGATGGCCGAAACGCCGAACATCATGCACCAGCTGCACTTCCCGCTGCAGTCCGGCTCCGACCGCATCCTGCGCGCGATGCGCCGCTCCTACCGCTCCGCCAAGTTCCTCGACATACTGGGCCGCATCCGCGCCGCCATGCCCGACGCGCAGATCTCCACCGACATCATCGTCGGCTTCCCCGGCGAAACCGAAGAGGACTTCCAGCAGACCATGGACGTGGTGCGCCAGGCGCGCTTCTCCTCGGCGTTCACGTTCATCTACTCGCCACGCCCCGGCACGCCGGCCGCCGCAATGGAACAGATTCCGCGCGACGTGGTGCAGGACCGGTTCGACCGTCTGGTGGCGTTGCAGGAGCAGATCACCGAAGAGAACCTCGCCACATTCGAGGGCCGCGACGTCGAAGTGATGATCACCGGCAAACTCGGCAAGAAGGACACCGACACCCACCGTGTCACCGGCCGCGAGAAAACCGGCGTGCTGGTGCACATCGGCGTGCCTGAAGGCGAACCGGTACCTGAAATCGGCGATTTCGTCACGGCCACCGTCACACACGCCGGCCGCCATAATCTGCTTGCCGACCCCGACGTGGCCGCCGGCCAGACCTATTCCGTGCGGCACTGAGGGGGCGTATATGACGCAACGAGTCGTCTCCATCGTCGGTCCCACCGCGTCCGGCAAGACGGGGTTGGGCATCGCCATCGCCCGGCGTCTGGCCGAAGCGGGGGAGCGGGCCGAAATCGTGAACGCGGACGCCTACCAGATGTACCGCGGCATGGATATCGGCACCGCCAAACCCACCGCCGAGGAACAGGCGGCCGTGCCGCACCATCTCATCGACATCATCGACCCCGAAGACACGATGAGCGTGGCCCGATTCCAGCAGCTTGCGCGCGAGACCATCGCCGACCTGCAATCACGTGGCATCCGGCCGATTCTCGTCGGCGGCTCCGGCTTGTACGCCAGAGCCGCCATCGATGACATCACCTTCCCCGGCACCGATCCCGACGTGCGCACACGTCTTGAGGAACGCGAGAAAACCGAGGGTGCCGGTGCTTTGTTCGACGAGCTGCGGGCCAAAGACCCCGAGGCCGCCGCGCGCATGGACCCACGCAATCCACGCCGCACCATCCGTGCACTGGAGGTCATCGAGCTTACCGGCAAACCGTATTCGGCCAGCCTGCCGCGCTACCGGTACGTGATTCCGTCCGTGCAGATCGGACTCGACCTGGACCGCCCGGATTTGGACCATCGCATCGATTTGCGCACCAAACAGATGTATGACGATGGGTTCATCGAAGAAGTCGAACGGCTGCGCCCGCATCTGGGTGCCACCGCCGTACGCGCGCTCGGCTATCAGCAGATCATCGACCTGCTGGACGGCATCTGGGATGTGAACGACGCCTTCGCGGACATCGCACAGAAAACCAAGCGACTCGCCCGCAAACAGATGGGATGGTTCGGCCGTGACCCGCGCATCCACTGGCTGCAGGCCCTGAACCCGAAACTGGTCGACAACGCGATGGCCATTATCGCGCACGCCGACGCCGGCGACTACGACCCGATCGACGCCCGAGCCGACGAATACACCCAGCATCATCTGGGCGATATCACGGCGTAGGAATCAGCCAAAGGCCGATGCAATCACCCGCAATCAGTGTGCAGGCCCCTGATTCCAGCCGGCGATCAAGAACACACGCGTCGGATTCGCCGGGCGTAGTATCGCGTCGAACATCGTCTCCAGTGCAGACGTGTCGCCCCGATATGCCGAGTGCTTGGCGGAGCGATACTCCTCGCGCGTCACTGAGCCCCAGTCGAGATCCCAGCCGGCGTCATGCGCCAAGCGTGAACCGAATATACGCAGCACCATCGCATTGCCGCCACGGAACGGATGCAGATAACCGAGCTCATCATAAATAGAAGCGAACGCGTGAACGAACACGTCGCGATCCAACGCATGCAGGTTGCGCTTGTCCGCCAACTCCATCGCGATGTTGTGCGCGCCGGTCTCAATGAGCCCAGCCGGGAAGAACGCCTCAGGATTCGCGGCTCGAGCCCGGTCGTTCGTCACCTCGCGTGTGGTGTTTGAGGTACGCAACTTGCCCGCATCCTCAAACACGCCTTCGAACAGCCCCTTATGAATGGCGGTCAGCTCATCCAAGTCGCCAGACGGATTCCATCGACGTTCCGCCAACAACACGGTACGTGCGAACACCGCATCCGCCCGATCCGTGGCATGATCATCCAGACTGCCGGCAGCCAGACGATCCTTTCCGGCAGGGTCGGCGGCGGCGCGCAGACGCATGGCAGTCTGTTCGTCCGCCACGTCGATGAGATGGGTCACGGGCTTCAAGCCGCGTTCGTAGGCAGCCGCGGCGCGCATCGTTGCCTCGCCCGGCGTCATCGCTTCCAGTGCGCAGTTCTTGAGTGCAAATGCGACTGCGCTCGCACGCTCTGCGGGTGTCATGCAACCCATGATAAGGCATATTCGCGCCCCAGCGGGGAATCGACTCAGACGAACGCGGCGAATCGGCTGTCGGGATTCGTCAATCGACCATATCGTCACGGTGTCGTCACCAACCATGCACCCCCGTACTAGTAGAATCAGACCCGATATGGCACGAACAGCATCCTCCAACAGCACCAAACCCCGTAAATCCAAAGACAACGGGTCTACCCATGATGGCGAAACCAAGGTCCAGCCCGAGCTTGACCTCGAACCTGAGCCGTTGTGGAAGAAGATCCTGCTCGCGATTCCGCGCGCGTTCGGCTCCGGCGTACGCGCCGTCACCGGCGTCGGCGAATACGATCCAGCCTACCGTCGTGATGGTTTGTGCTTCCTGCTGCTCGTGCTCGCCGTACTGTTCTGCGCGTCCGAATGGTTCCGCGTCAGCGGTCCATTCGGCCAGCTGCTTCACGCCATCGCGGCCGGTGTGCTTGGTCTGATGAGCGTCGTGCTGCCGGTGTTGCTCGCCGCCGTGGCCTTCCGACTCATGCGCAATTCCGGTAAAGGGTCCAATAACCCGCGTGTGGTCACCGGTTGGGTGCTGCTCATGTGGTCGATTTGTTCGATCATCGACGTGGCGATCGCCGCCGACCACACCGGATTCGACATCACGATTCTGCAATCCGCCGGCGGCCTGTTCGGCTTCTTCCTCGGCTCACCGCTCGCCTGGGGCCTTTCCAACGTGTTCGCCATCATCATTTTCGTGGTCGTCGGCCTGTTCTCCTTGCTGATGATTACCGGCACCCACGTCACCGATTTGCCGGAGGATGCGCACAAAATCGCCGCTAAAATCCAACGCAAACCGTATGTGCCGATGGGCCAGGAGACGGATGGGAGCGCCAGCCAGTTCCCCAACGAGGTCCGTGTGGGAGATACCACTCTCGCCTTTGCCGACGGTGTTCCCTCGCATGACGGCGACGATGACGGAAGCGACAACGATCAGGCCGGCGATGCACGGCCCAGCCTGTTCGCACGACTGTTCGGCCGCAAATCCAAGACCGAAGACGACAAAACTCTTGACAAGTATGCTGCCGACGATCCATTCGACCGTGCCGCCAGCCAGCATGGTGCCACCGCCGAAACCCCGGTGGTCGATCCGATGACCGGCGAGATTATCGGTGCGCGAACCATTGCATCGTCTTCGTACGACGGCCGTCCGCACCTATCCAGCCCTGCGCCTGCTGCCGATGCAGATGATGGCGACGCTTCCCGAACCCGCGTCATCACCAGTGGCCAGACCGTCGCCATGCCCGGTGGGGGAGCGGTAGACGACCCGTGGGCACCCAGTGCCGCCCAGGCCGGTACTGTCGCGCTCGCAGGGGCAGCCGGTGCGATGGGAGCGGCCGGAGCCGCCGGTGCCGCGGCTGCGGCAGCCGCGACCGGAGCCTACGCGGGTGCCGATGCGGACGGCAGCGGAGTCGGCCAGGGCGTGCCCAATACGGGCGGCCAGCCGAATGCCACCGCCGGCAACGATACAGACGACGACGCCAATAGGCCGTATCAGTTGCCCGACCTGAACCTGCTGACCAAAGGCCAGCCCCATGCGATGCGCACCCCGGCCAACGATCGCGTGATCCGGGCGCTGACTTCCACCTTCGAACAGTTCAACGTGGATGCCAAAGTCGTCGGCTTCCTGCGTGGCCCCTCGGTCACCCAATATGAGGTCGAGCTTGGCCCCGGCGTCAAGGTGGAGAAAGTCACCAACCTGCAGCGCAACATCGCCTACGCGGTGGCCAGTTCGGATGTGCGTATCCTTTCACCGATTCCCGGCAAGTCCGCCATCGGCATCGAAATCCCGAACGAGGATCGCGAAATCGTGCACTTGGGCGACGTACTGCGCTCCGACAAGGCCGTGGGCGACCCGAACCCGATGCTCTCCGGCATCGGCAAGGACGTCGAAGGCCACTTCGTGACCGCCGACCTGACCAAGATGCCGCACCTGCTGGTGGCCGGTGCCACCGGTTCCGGTAAGTCGAGTTTTATCAACTCGATGCTCACTTCGATCATCATGCGTGCCACGCCCGAACAGGTGCGTCTGATCATGGTGGATCCCAAGCGCGTGGAACTGTCCGCCTACGCAGGCATCCCGCACCTGCTGACCCCGATCATCACCGATCCGAAGAAAGCCGCACAGGCCCTCGAATGGGTGGTCAAAGAGATGGATGCACGCTACTCCGACCTCGAATTCTTCGGATTCCGCCACGTCAAGGACTTCAACGAGGCCGTGCGCGCCGGCAAGGTACATGCGCCCGCCGGCTCCCAGCGCAAGGTGGCCCCCTATCCGTACATCCTCGTGGTGGTCGACGAGATGGCCGACCTTATGATGGTGGCCAAGAACGATGTGGAAAGCTCCATCCAGCGCATCACCCAGCTGGCACGAGCCGCCGGTGTGCATCTGGTGCTCGCCACCCAGCGTCCGTCCGTGGACGTGGTCACCGGTCTGATCAAGGCCAACATTCCATCCCGACTGGCGTTCGCCACCTCGTCCGCCACCGATTCGCGAGTCATTCTTGACACGGTCGGTGCCGAGACCCTGATTGGTCAGGGCGATGCGTTGTTCCTGCCGATGGGTTCCGCCAAGCCGATTCGTGTGCAGGGCTCGTGGGTGTCCGAATCCGAGATTCGCAAGGCCGTGGAGTTCGTGCGCACCCAGCGCAAGCCGAAATACCGCGAAGACATCGAACAGATGGCCAAGGAAGCCGAAAAGAAAGACAGCATGGAGCCCGACGAGGAGATCGGCGACGACATGGACGTGCTGCTGCAGGCCGCCGAACTCGTGGTCACCAGCCAATTCGGCTCCACCTCGATGCTGCAGCGCAAGCTCAGGGTCGGCTTCGCCAAGGCCGGCCGACTCATGGACCTGCTCGAATCGCGTGGCGTGGTCGGGCCGTCCGAAGGCTCGAAGGCCCGCGAAGTGCTCGTCCAGCCGCAGGACCTGCCGCAGGTGCTCGCCTTCATCCGAGGCGAAACCAGCTCGCTCGAAGCCACCGCCCCGCAACAGCCCGAACTCGGCGAATAATTCACCCATCGACCTTCCTCTGATGAGGGAGGTGCCCCGAAGGGGCGGAGAGAGAAGCGCGGCCACGCGGCCATCAGCACGCAACCTGATTCCCGAATAATGGCAGTCAATATCCAGCCAATACTCACTCAAGGTAGAAGTGTGGGGGTAACGTGAACACTATGGATGAGAACACAATGGACAAGCAGTCATCGCCCAAATCATCGCTGTTCGACGGATGGAACGCGCCGCCGAACCTGGTCACCTACTCGCGCATCGTACTCGTGGTGTTTTTCCTGACACTCGACATTCTCGCCGGTGCCTGGGGTGAGAACAACCTGACCATGCGCTGGGTCGCCGCGGTGCTGTTCATCATCGCCGCGTCCACCGATAAAATCGACGGTTGGATGGCCCGCAAATACAATCAGGTCACCGAAATGGGCAAGCTCATGGATCCGATCGCGGACAAGCTGCTCACTTGCGGCGCAATGATTGTATGCTCCGCGTTCGGCGAGCTCGGCTGGTGGGTAACCATCCTGTTCCTGATTCGCGAAATTGGTATCACCGTTATGCGTTTCTTCGTCATGGAGCGTCCGGGCGGCAAAGTCATCGCCGCCGCATGGCCCGGCAAGCTCAAGACCGTATTCCAGTGCGTGGGTCTGTCCATGCTGCTGCTGCCGTTCTGGTCTCTGGGTAACGGACAAGCCACGCCGTTCTGGATGACCGCTTACTACTTCCTGACCTACGCCATCATCTACGTGGCATTGGTCCTGTGCCTCTACTCGGGTGCCGTGTACCTGTACAACACGTTCGTCGCCCCGAAGCGGAAGTGACGGATATTCCAATGCGGGAATTGTGCGACAGTCTCGCGGCCGGCATCCTCAAGATTTGCGAGGCGAACAATACGAAAATCGCCTGCGCTGAATCCCTGACCGGTGGCCTGCTTGCCGATGCGTTCGTGCGTATTCCCGGCGCCTCCAACGTGTTGTTGGGCTCCGCTGTCACTTACGACATCAATGCCAAGGCCTCGATCCTGCACGTGGACAAGGCCCTATTGGATCGAGAAGGTGCCGTACACCCCGAAGTCGCCCGGCAGATGGCCGTCGGTACCGCTCGCCTATACAGCCAGCCGGAATACGGCGACCGAATCATCGGCCTTTCCACCACCGGCGTGGCCGGCCCCGGTCCGGACGGTGACAAGCCGGCCGGACTGGTGTATGTGGGCCTGCGCATCCCCGCAAGCCTCACCCCGGACCATGCCGAAGTGCTCAAAGCCGTCGAACTCCATCTTGATGGCATGCGCGAAGAGATTCGTCGCCTCACCGTATTCCACGTTCTGCAAAACTTGAGTCTATTCACAGCAAGTTTTAAGGAATAAAACCGTTGGGTTGTCGTGTTGTACATAGTGGAAACACTGAACCGACCTGGGAAGGGGCGATGGCGATGGAAACGATGACCCGAGTGAACGAACAGATGGATGTGGCCGCCAAGAAGCCGATGGCTGTGCAGCCGGGTGTCGCCCGTATGCGTGAACTGACTCCGGCCCAGCGCCGTGCGGTGATGTTCGCCCAGCAGCAGGTGCTCAAGGCACAGGCCGCCAAGAAGGCCAAGGATCAGCGTCAAGCCGTTCGTGAACGTATGTGGGATGAGGATTCGCCGTCGTACAAGCCGACTGCCGCCGCCGAGCCCGTGGTGGCTGAGGAGGAGCCTCGCGAGTTTTCGCTGCGTGGTGCTATCGGTCATGTGCTGCGCGAGCTGCGCACGCGCGATCGCCGCACGTTGCGTGAAGTCTCCGAGAAGGCAGGCGTTTCGCTAGGCTACCTTTCCGAAGTCGAACGTGGACAGAAGGAAGCCAGCTCCGAACTGCTGAGCTCCATCGCCGATGCGCTCGGAGTCTCCACTTCGCGCATGCTGCGCATGGTGGCTGATTATCTCGACTCGGTCGAGGGCTGATCGGTTGGCGGTGTGAAGCCGCGTCCCGTAATCTATGTCTAGCTGTGAACCCGTATCGCTTGTGGCGATGCGGGTTTTTGCTGTCCTGCGGTTGGTGGCACACTGGCGTGTATGCGTGAACGGGAATTCTGGGAATTACTTGAAGAGGTGTTCGGTCGGACCTACGGTCGTTCGCTGTCGCGTGATCAACGGATGCCCAAACTGGCGAATATGACCGTGGTCGAGGCGCTGGACGCGGGGGAGGAGCCACGCGTGGTCTGGAATGTGCTCTGCGACCAAATGGAGGTTCCGGACTCCAAGCGTTGGGGCCACGATCATAACGCGCCGCCCATGCCCGCCGTCTGACACTGCGGGATTACGGAGTCGCTGAATCGTGAAATTGGCGATTTCGGCGTGTTGCACGCCAAATTCGAACAAATGTTCGTGTGTGTGGTTATAGTTATCCACAGTGACAAGAAGCCGCATACGTGTGCACAGGGTGCTTGCCATCTGCCATAATCCTTACCGCAGTAGGGTTTAAGGAGGCCAGGTGGCCAAGCTCGGGCAAGCTGGAACCACAATGGTTGGTTTGGATTGCCTCACATGGCATGTCCGTCATACGGTGGAGGCATCCGATTCGCACACGACTTCGACAAGGAGAAGATCATGGCACTTGAGACCAAGCCGGCCAAGGACCCGGCAGCCGAGGACAAGCACGAGCTCGATCCCAAGCGCAAGGCGGCGCTGGACACCGCGCTGGCGCAGGTCGAGAAGAGTTTTGGCAAAGGTTCCGCAATGCGACTGGGCGACCAGCCCGAGCAGAACGTCGAGGTGATTCCCACCGGTTCGTTGGCTCTCGATATGGCGCTCGGCATCGGCGGCCTACCCAAGGGCCGCATCGTGGAGATCTACGGCCCCGAATCATCCGGTAAGACCACGCTCGCATTGCATGTGGTGGCCAATGCCCAGAAGAAGGGCGGCGTGGCGGCCTACATCGATGCCGAACACGCGCTCGACCCGGCCTACGCCCGCAAGCTCGGCGTGGACACCGACTCACTCATCGTCTCCCAGCCGGATAACGGCGAGCAGGCCCTCGAAATCGCTGACATGCTGATTCGCTCCGGTGCGCTTGACGTCATCGTCATCGACTCGGTCGCCGCTTTGGTGCCGAAGGCCGAAATCGAAGGCGAAATGGGAGACAGCCATGTTGGTTTGCAGGCCCGACTCATGAGTCAGGCGCTGCGCAAGATGACCGGCGCGTTGGCTCAGGCCGGCACCACCGCCATCTTCATCAACCAGCTGCGTGAGAAGATCGGCGTGTTCTTCGGCAACCCTGAAACCACCACCGGTGGTAAAGCTCTGAAGTTCTACGCCTCCGTGCGTCTCGACATCCGCCGCATCCAGACCTTGAAGAACGGCGACGAAGCGGTGGGCAACCGCACGCGCGTCAAGGTGGTCAAGAACAAGATGGCCCCGCCTTTCAAGTCCGCCGAATTCGACATGCTCTACGGTGAAGGCATTTCCCGTGAGGGCTCGGTGATCGACATGGCCCAGCAGGTTGGCGTGGTTAAGAAGTCCGGTTCGTGGTTCACCTATGAGGGTGATCAGCTCGGTCAGGGACGAGAGAAGGTCCGTCAGTTCCTTAAGGACAACCCGGCCATCACCGAGGAGATTGAGAACAAGGTCAAGGCCGAGTTCGGTCTGATCGGTTCCGCCGATCAGTTCGCGGAAGATGGCGAAGCCGCAGCAGCGGCCGCCGTCAGCGAGGCTGCTGCGGCTGACGTGGCCAAGGACAGCAAGGCCGCAGCGGCGCCTGCTGCCAAAACGACCCGTGCCAAGGCCGGCACAGCTAAGGCCTGAACATGATTAGTGCCGAAGCGTTCTTGCGGCGCAATCCTGTTGCGTCGCAAGACATGCCCATTGCCGAGCAGCATGTTCAGTCGAAACCGTCGGGACGTTTTTCTCGACGGGGGAGAGACGCTGCCGTTGTCGAAGATCCCAATGATTTGGACGCTTGCCGCGAGGCTGCATTGCGTTTGCTGGACGCGGCCCCGCGTGCATCCGGTGCGTTACGCGAACGATTGCTTGCCAAAGGGTACGGCGAGGCGATCGTGGACGAGGTCATCGAACGGCTGATTCGCGTGCAACTGATTGACGACAGCGCTTATGCCGAATCGGCCGTACGCTATTGTGCCGGTCGCATGATGGGCCGTCGTGGTGCGGTCATGGAACTTGCTCGCAAAGGTGTGGACCGCAAGCTGGCTGAACAGGTGTGTGACGAAGCTGAGCAAAATGGCATCTTTGAAGATGCCGCATGGGAATTGGGCCGCCAAATAGCCCGCAAAACCCATGGCCTCGATCGTCGGGTCCGTCAGCGTCGGCTTTGGTCCGCCGGCGGCCGCAAAGGCCACAGCCCCGAAACCCTCCGTCGAGTCGCCGCCGAATTGTTGGTGTAGCCAAGAAAAAAATGAGACCTCTTATACCCCGGGTTCTGTCGTGCCGTGCGCGAACGCACGGCACGGATGGCCATCCATCTCGACCTGACGTTACCGCCAGGCTCTAGCAGCCTACCCGATGACACGGGCGAGCAGCCCTTACCGCCATCTGCTTGGCCTTGCTCCCGATGAGGCTTGCCATGCGACCTACTGTTACCAGAGGCCCGGTGGTCTCTTACACCGCCGTTTCACCCTTACCCGTCGAGGACGGGCGGTCTGTTCTCTGTTGCGCTATCTCTCAGGTCACCCTGGGCGGACGTTATCCGCCACCGTGCTCTATGGAGCCCGGAAGTTCCTCAGCCGATCCCAATGAAGATCACGGCCGCGGCCATCAAGAGGTCTCAAGCTTGCAATTATACATAAGGTGCGGAAAAGGCGGCATCCCGCCCTGCGGTGAGGCCATGCCGTTGCCCGGTTATCCTGTTTTCTCCATGGTTGGGCATAGTTGGGCGATTCGTGAACGACGCGCCGAATATCGGATGGGGCGTGTCGGGCGTGTTGTGGCGTGTCGTATGGAGACGAATCAAATCTGTAAGAGCTTGGTATGTGCGAGAAAGAGCAAGAAAACGCTGCCTATCCATTGCAGTATTTACCATGACGAACAAACGAGCCAGCCTGATAAACCGGTATCAAATCTTCTTATAGGAGACTGCTGCCAAAGCCCCAGTATATACATCGTTTCATTGCAGAGAAAAGCCCGGGAATAAACATATATTCTCTGGGCGAGTTTCCGGCCGTTCACCCATTGTTCGTCTACAATGAAACATACCCGGTCGGTGATGATGCCGTTCGGAACACATATAGCGGGTTACACCGCTTGAGTTAGAGGAGGTCAACATGGAAATCGTCGTTACCGGACGCCACACGCAGGTCAAGCAAAGGTTCCGTGATGTGGTCGAGACCAAGATGAATCGTGTGACCGCTATCGCCCCGGATGCTCAGCGCGCGCAGATCGTGCTGACCCATGAGGGCAACCCGCGTCAGGCCGATACCGCCAAGCGCGTGGAAATCACCGTTATCGCCGGACGTACCGTGGTGCGTGCGGAGGCTTCCAGCACCGATGAATTCAGCGCGCTGGACATGGCGCTGGATAAGTTGACGCTGCGTCTGCGTCGTACTCGTGACCGTCGCAAGGATCACCGTCGTGGTTACGCGAACCCGGTCCCGGTGGATCTGGGTGTTATCGCCCCGGAGCCCGAGCCGGAGGTGTCGGAGGAAGAGCCGAACAACAGCCCGCAGGCTGCGGTCGCCTCCGATCTTGGCCCTGGCGAATCCGTGGAGGTCCAGGTTGGGGATACGCCGATTGTCATCCGTCGCAAGCTGCACATCGCCGAGCCTATGAGCATCGACGAGGCGCTGTACGAGATGGAACTGATCGGACACGACTTCTTCCTGTTCGTGAACAAGGAGACCGGACGCCCGTCCGTCGTCTACCACCGTCACGGTTGGAGCTACGGCGTGTTCGAAATCGACACTCCGGAGAATGTCAAGAAAGCCTGAAGGTAAGGCCTGCTGACACAATCAGCTGATACCGCATGGACCGCTTCCAATATGGAGGCGGTCCATTTTTTCGTAAAAAGGTCGAAAAATTCGACTGCTGACGGTGTGAGGCGCTATCCTGATACGCGGACACCACCACTTATCAGTCAAGGGAGAACCCAGTGGTCGATATTATTGACAAAGCCCTGCGAATGGGTGAAGGCCACCAGCTCAAGAAGCTGGAGAACGTGGCCAAGGCCGTGAACGCTCTTGAGGACGAGATCTCCGCCCTCTCTGACGAGGATCTGAAGGCCCAAACCCCGAAGTTCAAGCAGGAAATCGAAAACGGCAAGAGCCTGGACGAGATCATGCCCGAGGCGTTCGCCACCGTGCGCGAGGTCTCCAAGCGCACCCTTGGCCAGCGTCACTTCGACGTGCAGCTCATGGGCGGTGCTGCCCTGCACTGGGGCAACATCGCCGAAATGAAGACCGGTGAAGGCAAGACCCTGGTCGCCACCCTGCCCACCTATCTGAACGCTCTCGAAGGCAAGGGCGTGCACGTGGTCACCGTCAACGACTACCTCGCCAGCTACCAGAGCGAGCTGATGGGCCGTATCTACCGTTTCCTCGGCATGAACGTCGGCTGCATCATCACCGAGCAGAAGCCGCCGGAGCGCCGCAAGCAGTACAACGCTGACATCACCTACGGCACCAACAACGAGTTCGGCTTCGACTACCTGCGTGACAACATGGCATGGGAGAAGGCCGACCTCGTGCAGCGCGGTCACCACTACGCCATCGTCGATGAGGTCGATTCCATCCTCATCGATGAGGCCCGTACCCCGCTTATCATCTCCGGCCCGGCCGAAGGCGACGTGACCCGCTGGTACCGTCAGTTCGCCAAGCTGGTGCTGAAGCTCACCCGCGACGAGGACTACGACGTCGACGAGAAGAAGAAGGTCGTCGGCATCCTGGACCCGGGCATCACCAAGGTCGAGGACTTCCTCGGCATCGACAACCTGTATGAGCCGGCCAACACCGCCCTGATCGGCTACCTCAACAACGCCATCAAGGCCAAGGAACTGTTCCTGCGTGACAAGGACTACGTCGTCACCCAGGGCGAGGTGCTCATCGTCGACGAGCACACCGGCCGTATCCTGCCGGGCCGCCGCTACAACGAGGGTCTGCACCAGGCCATCGAGGCCAAGGAAGGCGTGGAGGTCAAGGCCGAGAACCAGACCTTCGCCACCATCACCCTGCAGAACTACTTCCGTATGTACGACAAGCTCGCGGGCATGACCGGTACGGCCGAAACCGAGGCCGCCGAGTTCATGAACACCTACAAGCTGGGCGTGCTGCCGATCAAGACCAACAAGCCGATGATCCGCAAGGACCAGGACGACCTCATCTACCGCACCAAGAAGGAGAAGCTGGCCGCCATCGTCAAGGACGTGGCCAAGCGTCACGCCAAGGGCCAGCCGGTGCTGCTCGGTACCGCTTCCGTGGAAAGCTCCGAAGTGGTCTCCACCCTGCTCGACGTGGCCAAGATCCCTCACCAGGTCCTGAACGCCAAGCAGCATGAGAAGGAAGCCGCCGTGGTCGCCGTCGCCGGCCGCAAGGGAGCCGTCACCGTGGCCACCAACATGGCCGGCCGTGGTACCGACATCATGCTCGGCGGTAACGTCGAGTTCCTTGCCGACGCCAAGCTGAAGTCCGAGGGCTACTCTCCGGAGGACACCCCGGAAGAGTATGAGAAGCGTTGGCCGGGCACCCTGAACGAGATCAAGGCCCAGGTCAAGGACGAGCATGAGGAGGTCAAGGAGCTGGGCGGCCTGTACGTGCTCGGCACCGAGCGCCACGAGTCCCGTCGAATCGACAACCAGCTGCGCGGTCGTTCCGGCCGTCAGGGCGATCCAGGCGAGTCCCGCTTCTACCTGTCGCTGGAAGACGATCTGATGCGTCTGTTCAACACCCAGCTGGTGGCCCAGGTCATGGCCAAGGGCATGGAGGAAGGCCAGCCGATCGAGGCCAAGTCCGTGACCAAGGGCGTGCGCACCGCACAGAAGGCCGTCGAATCCCGCAACTACGAGATTCGTAAGAACGTGCTGAAGTACGACGACGTGATGAACAAGCAGCGTACCGTCATCTACTCCGAGCGTCAGGCCGTGCTCAAGGGCGAAGACATCCACAAGGACATCCTGCGTTTCATTTCCGACACCGTCGAGTCCTACATCAAGGGTGCCAACAAGGGATCCGAGAAACCGAAGGACTGGGATTGGGAGGGCCTGTTCAAGGCGCTCAACACCGTGATCCCCACCAAGGTCGACGAAGACGAGGTCAGGAAGATCGTCGGCGGCCTCAAGGGTGCGAAGGCCGTCGAGGCCGTGCGCGACCTGATCGTCGAGGACGCCAGGCAGCAGTACGGCGAAATGGAGGAGACCATCGGCGAGACCGGCTTGCGTGATCTCGAACGCCGCGTGGTGCTCGCCGTGCTCGACCGCAAGTGGCGCGAGCACCTTTACGAGATGGATTACCTCAAGGACGGCATCGGCCTGCGTGGCATGGGCCAGCGCGACCCGCTGGTCGAATACCAGCGCGAAGGCTACCAGATGTACAACTCCATGATCGAGGCCATTAAGGAGGAGACCGTCCAGCTGCTGTTCCACATCGACATCAAGCAGGTCGCCACCACCGACGAGGCCGTTGACGAGGTCGAGGAGACCGCCGAAAGCGCCGACACCATCGCCGTGGCCTCCGGCCCCGACGAGAACGGCGAATCCGTGGTCGAGGCCGCCGAGGGCGAAGTCGAGGAAGAGGACGAGGATACGGACGCCAAGCAGGCGATCGCCGAATCCGCAGCCGCCTCCGGGGCCGGCGAGTCCACGCTGCCTGTTGCCGGACCGGCTCCGATCAGCCACGCCGAAGGCAAGGTCCCGGTTTCCAAGCGTCCGAAGAGCGAAGAGCTCAAGACGCCGTGGGCCGACGGCCGCACCTTCCCTGGCACTGGCAAGAACGCCCCGTGCCCGTGCGGTTCCGGCCGCAAGTACAAGATGTGCCACGGCCAGAACGAGAAGTGACGCATCGCTAGTTAGTAACTAGCTCATGGCTCCCCACACGGGGAGCCATTTTCTATGCGGTTCATCAGCATGTATTCGTGCGGTGCCGTACGCGCGGGACGGCACGCGATTTTCGCGGATTTTGACGTCGTATCCCACACTGTTGCGGGATGGCACGAGTGTCAATCGATTGACTAGCGTGGCGTCCCGCAGTACGAATTACGGAATCGTTGAAATTCCGCCATTCTCGGTGTTATGGTGTCACGGTCCGCAAAGGGTGATGTGGGACGGCACGGCTCAAACGGCGAAAATGAGCTGCCGTCCCGCAGTTTTACGGGATAGCACAAAAAAGAGGCTTCTGCTGTTTTCGTGGGTTGTCGGGCGCGCCGCTCGTCCAACTGACGATGTGGAACCCGTCGGGCGCGCGTTCGGCGTTCGGGCACCACTCATGCACGCATGAGTCGATCCACCGGGCCCCGTCCCCGGCGACGACCCTGATGGAGGCGCGCTGTTCGGGCGTCAACGTTTGGAAGAACAGGCCGAACACGTCCCTGCCGTACCCGTCGTGCGCCCATATCGCCCGATGCCGTTCGTGGTCGACGACCACGGTGATGCACGTGTGGCCTTTGCGGTAGCTGGTCTCGTCCACGCCGATCGACGTGAGGCCGCCGAACGGAGACGGCATCGACGCTTTCAACCGTTCAGCGACCCTATGGGCGGCGTCTTCCGGCGGCGCGCCACGCGACGTGCGGAAAACCGCTTACGGTCTTCTGGTTCGCGACGCTCATCGGCCACGCGCGTTCCGATTCGAAATCGCGTGTGGACCGGCTGCCCGGGCTCGGCCCACGGCACGGAAGCGACCACGACGCCGCACGCCGCCGCCCTGGTCATGCCCGCGGCACCTCCTTCCGCATCGGGAGCATCGGAGCATACCCGCACGTGGACGCACCCGGATCTCGAGCACGGGTTCGGAACGCGGCGGCGAATCCGTGATCCGCGCATCCTCTGCAACCGTGCCTTTGACGTTCGGCAATCCGGTGAATGGGCTTTTGCCCAGGCGTTCTTCGTGATTCATTTCTTTGGTCGGAAAACAGAATACGCGGGAACGCCCCTCACGCTTACGAAACCAACGGCTCGACGACGAACCGACATCCACGAAAACAGCAATAGCGCCATATTTTGCAATATGGAAGATTCAGGGCCTTGAAATGACGAACCATTACAATGAGCGGCGAACATACATCACACGGCGTAGGAAACGCCAAGGAGGGCATCATGGCCGAGATCACATGGAAGTCGATTCTCACCAAGCTGGTCGGGGGAGACCACCTTACTGCTGAGGAATCGGAGTGGTTCGTGGACGACCTGATGCAAGGTAACGCCAATCCGGCCGCCGTGGGTGCCGCGCTCGCTATGCAGCAGCAGCTGGGACTGACCGCCGACGAGGTGCGTGGTGCCGCCAAGGCCATGGTCTCCCACGCCGTGCCGCTGAACGTTTCCGGTGGGACCACCGACATCGTGGGCACCGGTGGTGACGGCTTCGCCACCGTGAACCTGTCCACCATGGGCTCCGTGGCCGCCGCTGCAGCCGGCGTGAAGATCGTCAAGCACGGCAACCGCGCTGCATCCTCGAAGTGCGGTGCCGCCGATGTGCTCGAAGACCTCGGCCTGCCGCTGGATTTGAAGCCGGAGGCCGTCGGCGAAGTGGGCGACGAGGTGGGCATCACCTTCGCGTTCGCCCGCACCTTCCACCCGGCCATGCGCTTCGTGGGCCCGATTCGTGCCGCGCTCGGCATTCCGTGCGTCTTCAACATCCTGGGACCGTTGACCAACCCCGCCAACCCGGCACACGTGGCCATCGGCTGCGCCAACCGCAAGGTGAGCCCGATCATGGCTGCCGTCTACGCCAGCCGTGGTCAGTCCGGCTTGGTCTACACTTCGCATGAGGGCATGGATGAGCTCGCCCCCACCGGCCCGGTTTCCGTCTGGGAGATTCGCGACGGCAAGGTCACCGAAACCGAGTTCGACCCGACCGTGGATCTGGGTCTCGCCAAGATTACCGTCGACCAGCTCAAGGGCGGCGTGCCGGACGTCAACGCCAACGCATTTAAGGACTTCCTGGCCGGCAAGGACATTACGTCCCGCACCACCGCGCTGCTCAACGCTGCCTCCGCCATCGTGGCTGACGGCAATCTGGTCGGCAACGGCACACTGGCCGAGCGCTTCGCCGAGGCCTACAAGCTGGCCGAGGATGCTGTCGACTCCGGCAAGGCTGAAGCCCTGTTCAACAAGTGGATCGAAACCGCCAAGTCCAAGGCGTGATACACCGTACTCAGCCTCCTCTGATGAGGGGGGCTTATGTGTCTATATGGCGACTGTTATGGCGGCCGTGGCCTTGTGCGTGACTGCGACGCGCGGCACTTCGGTTGGTGCCGCTGATGTGCCGGTTGTGCCGGCCAAAGGGGACGTGACGATCCGTCTCAACTGGTGGGGAGGCGACGCCCGCATCAAGGCCATGATTGCCGAGTTACAGGAGTCCATCGACTTCAATTCGTGACCTATCGTGGCTCGACCGCAATTACGGACGAGACACGCCCGCAATACATTGGTTCGCTATCTCTCACACCTCGCCTACAAACAGCCCACTGGGCTGTTCGCTTAACGGCTCAGCCTCAGAGAGGGGAGCCAAGGACCACACAGCCTACGCGAGCTACACCCTCGCGCCGTCGTCGTAATAGCCGCCCTGATCACCGGGGCGGTCTTTGCGGTTGAGGATTTTGGCCACCAATCCGCCCAGACCCAAAATGACGCCCAGCCCGAAGAGAATATTGAGCAGCGCGCCTAAGAGAGGAATCGCGTTCAAGCCGGGAACGAATATCATCACCGTTTCGCCTGCGAGACCGATGATGAGCAACGCCGTCAGCAGTACCGTAGATGCTTTGACCGGACCAAGATCAGGGTTCGGGGGAGTGAAGCCGCCATCATCATAGGCGTCCATCACATTATCGGTATCCAGCCAGCTAGAGCCGGTGAAATCACGGGGGCCTGGCTGCTTGCCTTTTTTGCCGCCACGGCTCGGGCGAGCATCATCGGTGAACGAGCCGATATCCAAGTCATCTACGGAAAGCAGTGCTTCCTTCTCGCGTTTCTTGGCCTGCTTCTCGAACTTTTTGGCCTGCCTGGAGGAAGCCACGTCATGCAAGTCGGCCTGATGCTCGGCTTCGAACGCGGCCCACGCCGCATCCAAATCGTTCATGTCATGCGATTGCGGTGTATCGGCACCATTCGTGGCCGGTCCGGCGGCACCGGGAGTCGACGACTTGGACGAAGTATCGGAATCCTGTCCGTTGCCCGGCGTGGGGGTTGGCCGCTCTCCGTCGGCATTGCTATTCTGGTTCTCAGTCATAACTGTCACTCTAATCAGGCGACCGGCCAATGGCTAGTTCGTCTGCGGGAGGAATGCCAAGTGCTCTACTGGTTCTTCGTCAAAGGTCTCGGCCCTATTGCTCATCATCGTTTGAGCCCTGCTGTCAGCGGACTGAATAACGTGCCGCGAGAGGGCGGCGCGATTATCGCAGCCAACCATCTGGCGGTGATCGACGATGCTTTGATTCCGATTACCTGCCCGCGCATGGTGCACTTCATGGGCAAAGCCGAATACTTCGAGGGCAAGGGATTGAAGGGCAAGTTCAAGAAGTGGTGGTTCACGTCCGTGGGCGTGTTCCCGGTTGATCGTTCCGGTGGCAGCAAGTCGCTTGGCGCACTCAAGCACGCACGCGAGATTATCGAGGATGGGCACCTGTTCGGTATCCACATTGAAGGCACGCGCAGCCCAGACGGTCGACTGTACAAGGGACACACCGGTGCCGCACGACTTGCGCTCGAGACCGGTTGCCCGATTGTTCCGACCGCCATCATCGGCTCGGACAAGCTGCAGCCGATTGGCACGTCGATTCCCAAGAAGGGCAAGACCAAGGTGTTGTATGGCAAGCCGATTGAGGTTGCGAAGAAGCCGGCTGATGAAATTACACATGATGATTTGCGTTCGCTGACCGATCGTGTTTCCACCGCAATCCAGAAAATGAGCGGTCAGGAATTCGTGAACGAATACGCCCAGAAGGTCAAGGCCGAGCTCAAGGCCCAGCAGGCCGCTGAAGAAGCCGAAAAGTAATTAACAAATGAGGCTCCCTCGTCTGAAGACAGAGGGAGCCTCATTCAAATCTCACACGATGGTGAGGGTGATGACGGTGGGGTTGCCGTTGGCGTCGCGCAAGCGAATCTTGCCGCCGTTGGAGAGGTCCGTATCGCCGCTTTTCACGGTACGTACCGTGCCGAACAGGCCACCGAGCACCTTGTCGGTTTTCACCTCGAACCCGAGACCTTCAAGTGTCTTGGTTACGGCGCTTTCCTGTTTGCCGACAAGGCCGGACGGTATCGTCGCCATCTCCGGACCCTTGGAAATCACCACGTCCACGCTATCGCCCCACTTCAGCTGGGCTCCGGCTTCCTGAGACGCGGAAATGACTTGACCGGCCTCGACCTTGTCATCGTACTGTTCGGTGACATTGGCCGTGAGCTTCAACTCGCCGAGCGCGGCTTGCATCTCATCCTGGGTCTTACCGACGATGTTAGGCATGGTCACCGGCATCGGTCCCTTGCTCAAAGTAACCGTCACCTCATCGTTGTGCTTGGCCGTGGTACCGGGATCAGGGGAGATCGTCAATGCCACACCCTGCGGCGTGTCCATCGAATACTCATCCTTCGACTCGTCATGCTTGACATTATCGAAGCCGGCCTTCTTGAGCGCGTTCAACGGGTCCTTGCCATTGGCCGAATTCGCGTCGAGAATATCCTTCGGGATGGTGGTCATCCGCACGCCCTTGGACACCACCACCGTAAGCTCCTGATTGGCTCGCTTGCTTATGCGGCTGTTCACAACGGCCTTGGTCTTGTTCACGGAAGAAGAGATGATCTTGCCTTCCGCCACGTCGTCGCTGTATTCCTTGTGCGTCTTGTAGGGGATGCCGAGAGCCTTCAACGTGCTCTCATACGTGGCCCAATCCGCGCCGGCCAACGAGCATTCGGTGCTTGCATTCGCATCGCAGGTCACGTCATCCGGCTTGGGCACACTCCAATAGCTGCCCGGTCCGGCAAACCACCACCAGCCGGCGGTTCCGCCGATTGCAGCCAGTACCAGCACGATCACCAGTACGATGATGAGCGGTTTTTTGCTGCGCTGCTTCTTTGGCCCGGTGCCGTTGGAAGCGACGTCCGGCTCATCGGAAAAGGCAAGCGCTCGGGTGAAGGCATCGCCGGCCTGAGGCAGCACTTGTGTCTCGCTGCCGGACTGTGCCATGATTTGCGTCTTATGGGGAGCCGAAGCATCGGCTGGCGTCGACGAATCAAGTGCCGTGGTGGGGGCGACCGGAGGAGCCGGAGGATTGACGTCTGCGGCGCCACCGGTATCGACGGTATTGCTTGCGACATCATCGGCCAAAAACGCTGGTACGGACGGCTTGAACGTTGCTGCACCGGCAGGTACGCCGGTCAGCGGGGCCTGCTCGGCGATATTGCCTACCAGCGCTGCAGCGGTGGCATCGGTATGATCACCTCCGATGGGTTCGGCATGCAAACGGTATTGCCACGCCTCCAGCGGCAATTTGGCGGCCAACTGGCTCAATTCCTCAGCTGCTGCCGCGCCATCGGTGGGGCGGGCATCCACCTGACGCGCGGTCAGATGGGCGATGAACGCCGCCACGGACGGATCAATGCCCTGACAGACCGTGGCCACGGACGGCACGTCCTCATGAACATGCTTGAAAACAAGCGTCACCGGATTATCCGAATCGAACGGCACCTTGCCGGTCAGCATCTCCCATGCCATGATGCCCACCGAATACAGGTCGCCTTGCGCGGTGGCCTGATTGTTCTCGATCATTTCGGGAGCCAGATAAGCGGCGGTGCCCAATAGCATGCCGGTGGAGCTCAATGTGGCCTGGCTGGCGGCCTTGGCCAGACCGAAATCAGTGATCTGCACATGGCCGCGATCATTGATCAAAATGTTCTCGGGCTTGATGTCACGGTGAACCACGCCGGCGCGATGTGCGGAAGCCAGACCATCCAGCGTCTCCGCGACCACGCGCAGCGTCTCACGTACGGAGAATGTGCCTTGGGCGTTCATCTCATGCCGCAGATTGACGCCATGCACATATTCCATGACCAGAAAATCAAGTCCATTGAACTCGCCGGTGTCATACACCTGAACGATGTGCGGGTTGGCGATGGACGCGGCCGAATTGGCCTCGCGGCGGAACCGTTCGACGAACTGCTCCCGATGCGGGCCTTTGGCGAGTTGTGTGTGCATGACCTTAATCGCCACGGTGCGCCCCAGACGCTCATCGATGGCCTCATACACGGTGGCCATACCACCCTCGGCGATATTGCGCACGATGCGGTAGCGTCCCTCAATCATCTGTGCGGGCTCGTTCTCACTCATGTTGTATCGTACGGTTCCTTTAATCACGACTAAACATGTTCAGTGTACATGGCCCCGGTTACGCGGCCGGAGCATCAGCGCATAGCTTTCACGGGTTTTCACCGGTGTTCATGGTCTCATGGTCCGGCGGCTCGCATTGTGGACTATCGCAAGGATTCGGGGACGAATCGCGCACAAGCCTCGGTCAGACGGCGTTGCGCTTCGGAATTCAGCTCAAGACCGGCAATCGCCTTACGGGACTCACCCCATAGGGCAGCGATGCGCTCGCGGGATCGATCAAGAGCACCGGTCGACGTGAACAGTTCAATGGTGCGGGCCACCTGGTTGTCATTGCGACAATCTTCTTCGAAGATGGCAATCAGATCGGCCTTATCCGCCGTATCTGCCGCAGACAGAGCATCAGCCAACAGCACTGTGCGTTTGCCTTCTCGGATGTCTCCGCCAACTGGTTTTCCGGTATTGCGGCTTGATCCGACGACATCCAACAGGTCATCCGCCAGTTGGAACGCCAGTCCGAGCGGCCGGCCGACGGCCAACGCGCAATGCCTGGCCTGATCCGGGCTCTCTCCTGCGGCCAGCAGTGCAAGCAGCAGTGGAGCGATGGTGGTGTAACTGGCTGTCTTCCAGCGGAATACGTTCAATGAGGCGTTCGCCAGAGCTTCGGGATTGGACAGTGGGGTCATCTCGACGGCCAAGTCCAGTACTTGGCCGATTTCCACCTCGCGTTGCATGGTAAGAAACGCCTCGTTCAGGGCATCGGTGTTGGGAAGACGGCTGGCGGACCGGCGTGTGATTTCAATGCAGGCGGTGGCCAGAATGTCGCCGAGCATCAGGCCCAAGCCACGGCCTATGGCACCGCTGTGTACGGCCTGTTCCAAGGCACGATGTGCGGAAGGCCTGCCCCGGCGCAGATCGGATTCGTCGATGATGTCGTCATGCACCAGTGCGGCCGTCTGAAACACTTCAATGGCGCAGGCCAGGTCGATCATGGCGTCACGCCGATCAGGCGTCACGTCGCCGGCAAGAATATCGAAGGCGTCCAACGCGAGCAGCGCACGCAGTCGTTTGCCTCCTTGGCTGGAGGAGGCGGCTTGGTCCACAACCTGTTCCATCACCGGTTTCAGGGCGTCGGCAACCTCGTCGGTGGCGGGGGCGGCAGTCAGTTCCCGCACCAACTGAATGATGCGTGGCTCGATGATTTCGCGGTTGTTAGCAGTTGTGCACATGCCTAATAACTTATCCACAGGGTTTGAAGAACACAAGAACGTTGGGAATCAAGGGTTTTGAAGCTAGAACCACAATGGTCGTTTTTTCCTGCGTCATACGGCGTTTTCAGCCATAGTGGGCACACACCCCCTCGGCGCATGAGCTATCCGGCTCGGCGCGCACCACAACACCAATAGATTGCACACCATTAGTCAAGGAGGACATGATGAACAACAACACGCCGCACAAGCCGCGTAAGAGCCGACACGCCAAACGGCACGCCGCCGAGCAGACGGAGCCCTTTGTCTTTGACGAGTTGAAGACGAGATCACAGGAATTTCGCAATGATCGCCGACTTCGAGGCGCGCAACAGGCTAATGCCGACTGGGTGGCCGAACCATTGGACGAATGGCTGTCTTGCCTCGATGCCGGGAACACCGACCTAGGCCGAGAGACGATGGCCGCGTTTGCGGTGGGCATGCGCGAGACCTTATCGATTCGTGATGCGCTGATTCTCTCGTTGGTTATTGATGAAAGCCGTTGCCCCAAGTCATGGCTCATGGAATTCGCGGCGCGACCGCATCTGGCGCGTACGAGAACACGAATGGGCGAGCTGCTGACCTGCGCATTCGAGGATGAAGGCATGATGCCGGATAAGGAGCGTTGCCATACCGGCATCGGTATGTTGCTCGATATCGCCGAAGCCTCACCGGTGCCGTACTGCATACAGCCATTGGCCGTAATCGCCTACACCTTATGGTGGCTGGGCGATCCGCGAGCAATGGTGTTCGCCTTGCGATGCCTGCTGCTCGATGAGGATTGTTCGCTGGCGGCGATGATATTCTCAGCCGCCGATCGAGGCGTGGCACCGGCATGGTGCTCGGGCTGAGTGAACAGAAACGGCGGATTTCCGAGGTTTTACGCGCGATGCGCGGAAGGAAAGCGTGTGGTGATCGGCAACACGTCGGGCAACGATGTGGGAATAATCGTCCGTGGAGGGTGGTTTACTCACATAGTTGACGATTTGCCCTTGCCAGAAGTGGGCCCATGTGGTATATGCACTTCACGGCGAGAGATCAGGAGGAGCAGTTTTGGCCACGAAGGAAACGACGGCAACCAAGCAGACAGCCGAGTCCAGCGAGGAGACCGAGACCAAGAAGAAGGCCAGCTCTACGACCACCGCACGCAAGACTTCCGCCAAGAAGTCCAAGTCCGCAGAGCCCTCGAAAAAGACCACGCGCAAGTCCGCTGCGAAGAAAACCGCGAAGAAGGCCAAGGACGATGAGCTCGTCAAAGACGAGGACACTCAGGTCGATGACGAGCTTGATGACGATGCCGAGGTCAACGACGACGATTTGGACGTTGACGACCTCGACGAGGATCTTGACGACGTTGACGAAGACGATGCCGACGACGAAGACCTCGATGAGGACGATGCCGACGACGATGATGTGGAAGACGACGAGGACGAGGAAGAAGCCAAGTCCAAGGCACCCGAGCAGCCCAAGGAAAAGGGTGCCTACGTGGTCTCCGACACGGATGATGAGGAAGAAAACATCATCCCCTCGGGCAATCCGAAGCGTCGTGTGATTGCGGCCGGCGCAACCGCCGACCCGGTCAAGGACTACCTGAAGCAGATCGGCCGTGTGAGCCTGCTGAACGCCGAACAGGAAGTCGACCTGTCCGAGCGCATCGAGGCCGGCCTGTACGCCCAGCACCTGCTCGACACCGAAAGTGAAGGCATGGAGTTCAAGCGCAAGCGTGAACTCAAGTGGGCCGCTGCCGACGGCAAGAAGGCTAAGGACCATCTGCTGGAAGCCAACCTGCGACTTGTGGTCTCGCTCGCCAAGCGTTACACGGGTCGTGGCATGCTCTTCCTTGATTTGATCCAGGAAGGCAACCTTGGTCTGATTCGTGCCGTCGAGAAGTTCGATTGGAAGAAGGGCTTCAAGTTCTCCACCTACGCCACGTGGTGGATTCGTCAGGCCATCACCCGTGCCATGGCTGATCAGGCCCGCACCATTCGCGTGCCTGTGCACATGGTTGAAGTGATTAACAAGCTGTCCCGTGTACAGCGCCAGATGCTGCAGGATCTGGGGCGTGAACCTACGCCGGACGAGCTGGCCCGCGAGCTGGACATGCCGGTTGAGAAGGTGCAGGAAGTGCAGAAGTACGGCCGCGAACCGATTTCCCTGCACACCCCGCTTGGCGAGGATGGCGATTCCGAGTTCGGCGACCTCATTGAGGATACCGACGCCATCGCTCCGTCCGACGCCGTGGCCTTCTCCCTGCTGCAGGAACAGTTCAAGCAGGTGCTGGAAACCCTGTCTCCGCGTGAGGCCGGCGTCATCAAGATGCGCTATGGCCTTGAAGACGGCCAGCCGAAGACGCTGGACGACATCGGCCGTGTGTATGGCGTGACCCGTGAACGCATCCGTCAGATCGAGTCCAAGACCATGTCCAAGCTGCGCCACCCATCCCGTTCGCAGACCCTGCGCGACTTCCTGGATCAATGATCATCTGGCTCCCCTCTGTGAGGGGAGCCAAGCATTTGAAGAGAAAAAAAGGACTGTATGCCCAAAGAAGAATACGGCGCCAAGGACCTAGCTGTTCTTGAGGGCTTGGATGCGGTACGCAAGCGTCCGGGCATGTACATCGGCACCACCGACTCGCAGGGTCTTATGCACTGCCTGTGGGAGATCATCGATAACTCCGTGGATGAGGCCTTGGCCGGCTTCTGCAACGACATTGTGGTCACCCTGCACACCGACGGTTCCGTGGAAGTCGCGGACAATGGCCGAGGCATTCCGGTGGATAAGGAACCGAAAACCGGCCTGTCCGGCGTGGAGGTCGTACTGACCAAACTGCATGCCGGTGCCAAGTTCGGCAACTCGTCTTATAACGCCGTCGGTGGCCTGCACGGCGTGGGCTCCTCCGTGGTCAATGCCCTGAGCTCCCGACTGGACGTCGAAGTGGATCGTGACGGCAAGACGCACCACATGACCTTCCACCAAGGTCACCCTGGCGTATACACGGATGCCGACCCGGCCAATCCGTCTCCCGATTCCCCGTTCAAGCGCACTCGCAAGAACCGACCCACCGAGCTGGAAATCATCGGCAAGGTATCTCCCAAAACCACTGGTACCCGTATTCGCTACTGGTATGATCCGGAGATCTTCAACAAAACCGCCGAATTCTCATACGAACAGCTCATCGACCGCGTGCGCCAGACCAGCTTCCTGGTGCCCGGCCTCAAAATCACCATCATCGACGAAAACGTACCGGAAACGGCGGCGACTGACACCGTCGAGGCCACTGATGACACAACAGTCGAACCTGCGCAAGACCAGGCACCGGCCTTGGATGTCTCGTCCAACGATGCCGAACTCTTCGACGACTCCGCCGAATCCCAGTCCGACGATGCCGAGAGCCCGGCCGAGGAGGACTTCTCGCTGACGGCCGGCGACCAGGTCGTCGATGGCGCGTTCGGCGAACAGCCCGCGCACCCGCGCGTCGTGGAATTCCTGCACACAGGCGGCGTCAAGGACTTCGTCGACTTCCTGTCCAAAGGCGAGCCGATCTCCGACATCTGGCGCATCCAAGGCGAGGGCACCTATAAGGAGGAGACCCAGGCCGTGGGTGAGGGCGGCGAACTGCACGCCCAGGAAATCGAACGCACCTGCGGCGTGGACATCGCCCTGCGATGGGTCAACGGCTATGACACCACAATCATGAGCTTCGTGAACATCGTGGAGACGCCCGGCGGCGGTACTCACGTGGACGGTTTCATGAACGCCATCACCAAGCAGATTCGCAAGGCGGTGGAAGACAACGCCCGCAAGCTCAAGGTGAACATGAAGGACTCCGCCATGAAGGTGGAGCGCGACGATATCCAAGCCGGACTCGTGGCCGTGGTCACCGCACGCGTGGCCGAACCTCAGTTCCAAGGCCAGACCAAGGATGTGCTCGGCACCGCGCAGGTCAAGCCGATCGTCACCCGGCTCACCGACAAGCAATTCGGCGAGATGATCACCGGCTCCAAGCGCGGGTACAAGGAACAATCCGGCCGCGTGCTGGAGAAGATCGTCGGCGAAATGCACGCACGCATCCAGTCGCGCAAGGCCAAGGAGGTCACGCGCCGCAAGAACGCGCTCGAATCCGCCTCGATGCCGGCCAAACTCTCCGACTGCCAGCCGGGCAATGACGACGTGGCCGAACTGTTCATCGTCGAGGGTGATTCCGCACTCGGTACCGCCAAGGCCGCCCGCAACGCCGGTTTCCAAGCGCTGCTGCCGATTCGAGGCAAGATTCTGAACGTGCAGAAGGCGTCGATTACGCAGATGCTCTCCAACAAGGAATGCGCGGCCATCATCCAGGTGGTGGGCGCCGGCTCCGGCCAGAGCTTTGACATCGAACAGTCGCGCTACCACAAGATCATCATGATGACCGATGCCGATGTGGACGGCGCGCACATCCGTATCCTGTTGCTGACGCTGTTCTACCGGTACATGCGGCCGCTTATCGAACACGGCTACGTGTATGCCGCAGTACCGCCGCTGCACCGCATCGCGTTGACCGGCTCGCACAAGGGCGAATACATCTACACGTATTCCGATGACGAGCTGGCCGGCAAACTGGCCGACCTCGACAAGAAGCACATCGGTTACAACGACGACATCCAGCGATACAAGGGTCTGGGCGAGATGGATGCCGACCAGCTGGCGGACACCACCATGGACCCGCGCACGCGTATGCTGCGCCGCATCCGCATGGAGGACGCCGCCCAGGCATCCGAGATCTTCAGCCTGCTGATGGGCGACGACGTGCCGCCGCGCAAGCAGTTCATCGTCGACAACGCCGACGATTTCGACCGCTCCAAGATCGATACCTGATCGAAGACGTCGCTGATAATGACATCGTGCTTACCGAGAATTTCCGTAATTGGCGTTTGAGGTGAGCACGTTGTCATATGTTTTATACGTGTTGCCCATGAGTCATTCGATAGACTGATGACATCGTTATCACAACCGGTGCCGTACTGTGAATGGGAGATGGAACATGGCCAGTCTGTTGCTTGCCGTCATCTATGTGGCGTTTATCAGTCTGGGGTTGCCGGATTCGCTACTCGGGTCCGCATGGCCCACCATGAGCCAGGATCTGAACGTGCCGGTGGCGTGGGCTGGCGGCATCTCCGCGGTGATTTCCATGTTCACGATTGTCTCGGCGCTGCTTTCGGACCGAATGACATTGAAATTCGGGGCAGGCAAGGTCACCGCCGTTTCGGTGGCGTTGACTGCGGCGGCCTTGGCAGGTTTCTCCGTTGCCCCGAATTACTGGGTGCTGTTGGCCATCGCCATACCGTACGGCCTTGGCGCGGGTGGCGTGGATGCGGCGCTCAATAACTACGTAGCCATTCACTACGAAAGCCGGCATATGAGCTGGCTGCACTGCATGTGGGGCGTCGGCGCATCGGTCGGCCCCTACATCATGGGCTATGCGCTGTCTCAAGGCCAAGGCTGGCCGTGGGGCTATCGGTACATCGCGATCCTGCAGGTGATGCTGACCGTCATCCTGGTGCTGAGCCTGCCGCTGTGGAAGAAACGTGGCACGACTGGGGGCGGCGAATCGACCGATGGTGCCGCATCATCTGACGGCAATGCCGAGGGATGTGGTAATGCTGAAGGGGCGTCTGTTGCTGAACGCAAACCGCTCGGCGTGGCCGGCGTGCTCGCCATTCGCGGTGCCAAGGAAATCCTCGTGATGTTCTTCTGCTACTGCGCCATCGAATCCACGGCGGGTCTGTGGGCCTCCAGCTACATGGTGATGCACAGCGGCATCGACAAGATCACCGCCGCCAGCTGGGCCAGCCTATTCTATGTAGGCATCACCGTGGGGCGTGCGCTTTCCGGCTTTCTGACCATGCGATTCAAGGACCCGGTCATGATTCGCCTCGGCCAAGTGCTGGTGCTCGCCGGCATCCTCACCATGTTCGTGCCATTGCCTCACCACCTTGGCGTGGTCGTTGGGCTGGTGGTCATCGGCTTCGGGTGCGCGCCGATTTATCCGTGCGTCATCCACTCGACGCCGGCCTACTTCGGCGAAGACAAATCGCAGGCCGTCGTCGGCGTGCAGATGGCCTGTGCCTATGTGGGCTCACTGCTCATGCCGCCACTGTTCGGCATCATCGCGCAATATGTGACAATCAGTCTCTACCCGTGGTATTTGCTGGTGCTCTTGGTGCTGATGGTGGCCATGCACGAGCGTCTTCGTAAGTTGCGCGGCTGATCATGCGCGCATTTGGGCCCGCCGCCTACTATGCTTGGAGCCCATGGTGATAAGTGAAGAAGAACATAAACAGATGCCCGAGCCCGTACGGGAGCGATTGGAAGCGCTGAAGGATGCGCCGGGCTCGGTAATCGTGGTCGGCTCGATGAACGCCGATTACACCGTAACCACTAAACGACTACCCAAGCCAGGTGAAACCGTCAATGGTGGTGCCATGAAAGTGCTGCCGGGCGGCAAGGGCGCGAATCAGGCGTCTGCCGCCGCTCGTCTCGGTGTCAATGTCCAGTTGCTGGGCGCGGTGGGCGAGGACTCCAACGCGGACTTCCTATTAAGCAAGCTGGATGAGGCCGGCGTCGACACCGCCGATATCCTGCATGTCGAAGGCCCCAGCGGCACCACGGTAATCACCGTGAGCGCTGAGGGCGAGAACACCATCGTCTATTCGCCGGGTTCCAATGCCAAGGCAAGTGCCGGCTATGTGCAATCACATCGCACGACCATCGCCGAATGCGCGGTATTGGGACTGTGTTTGGAGAGCCCGATTGCCACCGTTATCGCCGCCGCGCAGACCGCGCATGACGCTGGCGTGACCGTGCTGCTCAACGACTCGCCATTTATGGACGAGCTGCCTCACGAACTGGTGGAAGCCACGGATATTCTGCTGGTCAACCAGCATGAAGTGGCTCAACTGCTGGGCCTGCCGGATGATGACGTGGAATCACTCGACTGGTATGAGGTCGCCGAACGATTCACCGATTACGGATTCGACCGGGCGATAGTGACGCTTGGTGCGTCGGGATCGGTGGTGATCGAGAACGGACGTTGGCATCGCGTATCCGCCGCGCAAGTCAATGCAGTGGACACCACCGGTTGCGGCGACTCGTTCATGGGGACCGTGCTGGCTGGCTTGGCCGCCGGTCATACGCTGCTGCAATCCGCGCAAATCGGCTCCTACGTCTCCGCCTATGCGGCCACCAAGCTTGGTGCCCAAAGTGCCTACGGTACCGCCGAAGAAGTCATCGCCTACTTCAGCTGACCTATAATCGTACATATGTACGAAAGCCTGAGCCTGTTTTCCGAACCCACCAAGATGTGGTTCGAGCATGCCTTCGGTCAGCCGACCGAGGCACAGGCTCAGGCATGGCCGGCAATCCATTCCGGTCGCAATGTCTTGGTCATCGCCCCTACCGGTTCCGGTAAAACATTGGCCGCGTTTCTCTCAGCCATCGACCGATTGATGACCGTGCCACGCACGCGGCGTGCCGGTGTGCGTGTGCTGTATATCTCGCCGTTAAAGGCGCTCGCGGCCGATGTGGCCAAGAACCTAGAACAGCCTTTGGAGGGCATTGCTGCACAATGCGAGGCGCAAGGGCTGCCCGTGCCGAAGATCGCGGTCGCCACTCGTTCAGGCGACACCACCGCACAGGAGCGGCGGCGCATAGCCTCCCATCCACCGGATATCCTCGTTACCACGCCAGAATCGTTGTATTTGTTGCTCACTTCGAAGGCAGGGCGGATTCTCGGCACTGTCGATACGGTGATCGTCGATGAGATTCATGCAGTGGCGGGCACCAAGCGCGGCGCACATTTGGCGGTAAGTCTGGAACGGCTGGAGAACCTTGTCACAGAATCGCGCAAGCGAGATGCAATCGATGCAGATGCTGATGAGGGCGGTGATGCCGCCGTCGATGCTGGCCGTGGCGATCGTCATATGCAGCGCATTGGTCTATCCGCTACGGTGAATCCGCCTGAAAAGGCGGCGCGATTCCTGGGCGGCGGGCAACCGGTTACCATCGTGAATCCCGGTGGGCGGCCTGCAATGGATTTGCGCATGATTGAGCCGTTGGAAAACATGCGTGATTTGCAGTCCGTGAATGCCAAGCAGCGTGTCGGTGGCGTGGATGCTGAACGGTCCGCTCCGCATATCAGTGGTGTCACGCCGGCCATGCAGCGACTTGCTGAACGCAGGGGCATTGTGCCGGTGGATGATAGAGATGTTTCTTCCACTTCTGGGGACGATTCTGATGCGAGTGATGCGTTCGATTCCTCCGCGTTGGTTGGAGCGGCGGGCGACCGTACCTCCGGTTCCATTTGGCCCGTGGTGGAACGCAGTATTTTGGATGAGATTCTCGCGCACCGCACTACATTGGTGTTCGTTAATTCGCGTGGTGTGGCTGAGAAACTCACTGCGCGCTTGAACGATCTGTATGCGCAGACCCGGCATGGCACCAATCCCGACACTGTGCGGGATCTGGGCTCTCCGGAAGGCCGCGAAGGGTTCTCCACGCATTACGATGCTGTGGTCGGCTCCACCACCATGCTTGTCGGCTCACATGAGGGCGATGATGTCATCGCCATGGCTCATCATGGGTCGGTTTCCAAAGACCGTCGCAAAATGATTGAGGAACGGCTTAAACGTGGTGAATTGCGTTGCGTGGTGGCCACCTCCAGTTTGGAGCTCGGCATTGATATGGGCTCGGTCGACTTGGTGATTCAAGTCGATACGCCGTTGTCGGTCTCCTCCGGATTGCAGCGTGTAGGCCGTGCCGATCATCAGGTCGGTGGCGTCTCTCACGCATTGTTCTACCCGCTCACCCGTCAGCAGATTGTCACTGGGGCCGCAAGTCTGGAAGCCATGATTGCCGGCGATATAGAACCATTGGCCGTGCCGCGCAATCCGCTCGATATTCTTGCCCAGCAGACCGTGGCCGCTGCCGCGATGCACGATTTGAACGCTGATGACTGGTATGCCACAGTGCGTCATGCTGCGCCGTTTGCCGAACTGCCACGTGACATGTTCGATGCGGTAATCGGCATGATGTCCGGCGAATACAACAGCGAGGAATTCTCGGCCTTCCGGCCGCGACTGGTATGGAATCGGGATAATGGCCTGATTTCCGCCCGTCCCGGTTCGCAGAAAGTGGCCGTTACCTCTGGCGGTACGATTCCCGATCGAGGGCTGTACACCGTGGTCCTGCCTGAGGCGGACGCCGGCAAAGGCCAGCGTCGCGTCGGCGAGTTGGATGAGGAGATGGTCTACGAATCGCGCGTGGGCGATGTCATTACGCTCGGCACCTCCACATGGCAGATTCAGGAAATCACCCGTGATCGTGTGGTCGTGACTCCGGCTCCGGGCCGCACCGCCCGCCTGCCGTTCTGGCACGGTGAAGGCGCTGGCCGTGACTACGGTTTCAGCCGTACCATAGCCCGCTTCACCCGAGAAATCGCCGCCGGATTAGACGTGAAGCGGACTGAGGGGAGGTCTGCCGCAGAAGGTCCAGCTGTCCCAACCTTCATCCCAACAATCCTCACCCGTCTCCACCACGATGGCCTAGATGCCAACGCCATCACCAACTTGGCCCGCCTACTCTCCGAGCAACAAGCCGCCACTGGTGCAGTCCCCAGCGACCAAACCCTTATCGTGGAGCGCACACGCGATGAAGACGGCGGATGGCGCATCGTGCTGTTAAGCCCCTTCGGCCGCCGCGTTCACGAACCGTGGTCCATGGCCATCAGCCGCAGACTGCGCCAACGCTACGGTTTCGACGGGCAGGTATATGCCGCCGATGACGGTATCGTCATTCAGCTACCGGACGGTGACGGACATATTCCTGCTCAAGACCTGTTCCTTTTCGACCCAGAAGACCTCAAAGCAGATGTAGAGCGTCAAGTGGGCGAGTCCGTGCTATTTGCCGCACGATTCCGCGAATGCGCCGCCCGATCACTGTTCATGCCGCGATCCGACCCGGGCCGTCGCGTGCCCCTATGGCAGCAGCGACTGCGCGCCGCACAGCTCCTGCAATCCGCACGTATGGCCAAGAACTTTCCGCTGCTGCTGGAAACCGCGCGCGAATGTTTGCAAGACGTATACGACATGCCCGCCCTGAACGAGGTGATGACCGGATTGCAAGCCGGCACCATTACCGTGAAGGACGTGGAAACCGAGTCGCCATCGCCTTTCGCCGAGAACATTCTCTTTGGCTTCGTCGGCGTGGTGATGTACCAGTATGACCAACCTCAGGCCGAGCGTAGCGCGCAACTGCTGTCTCTCGATCCGCACGTGCTCGAACGCTTGCTCGGCACCACCGATATGGCACAAGTGCTCAACCCGGACGTGATTCGCGAAGTCGAACAGGAACTGGGGGAGCACACTTTCTGGAATGAGCTTGCCGACGATGATGTGACTGGTCGCGTGACCCGTTACGCCAAAACCCATGGTCCTTTCACCGCCGATCAGCTCATAGCCGATCTACACCTCGATGCTACGGATGCCGTGCACACTCTGGATGTGCTGGCTGCCAAAGGCGAGTTGCTGCAAGGCCACTTTGTAGATGATGACGAGCAAGGCCAACAGTGGCTCCATAAGGACGTATTCCGCCGTATTCGGTCTCGCTCATTGGCCAAGGCGCGTAAAGCAGTCAAGCCAGTAGAATCAGAGGCGTTCCAGATGTTTCTTATCGACCGACAAGGTATCGGGCCGGTCGGCGGCGAACGATATGAAGGTGCTGACGGGCTCATGCGCGTTATCGAGCAGCTGGAGGGCATATCACTGCCCACTGCACTCTGGGAGTCGGCAGTATTCCCCGCACGAGTACGAGACTACCAACCTGCATTGCTGGATGAGTTGCTGACCAGCGGCGATGTGGTCTGGGTCGGCTCAAAAACCGGGGGAACCAGTGCGATGGACCCCGGTGAGGTTGCTTTCTATCCGGCGGATTCAATATTGTTCAGCGGTGTGGAACATGGTACGACATCGAACGCCTCAGACGCCACCATGCCGGAAGCGATTCTGACCGCACTGGACTCAGGGGGAGCGTTCCATGCCCGTCAACTGATGGATGCCGCCAAACGTGCGTGGAATGAGACCGCGGAGCCGGACATCAATCCAAACACCGGTGAAATCATTCCGCAAGAGTGGAGCGAACAGCAGTTCAAGGATGCCTTGTGGAGCTTGGTCTGGCAAGGTAAGGTCACCAATTCCAGCTTCGCGCCGGTACGTGCATTAACCGCAGGCGCAGCAAGCCCGCGTAAATCCACTACATCACGTCGTCGTGGGCGTGTCGCTCCGATTCACCGAGCCACTACGGATATGACGTTAGGAGGTTTGTGGTCTGCCGTAATCGGGCAAGCTGAAGCCGAAGACACTGATCAGACCGAGCAGGCGCTCGCACTGGTCGAGACGTTGCTGGACAGGTATGGCGTCATCGCGCAGCCGGTGGTCGACAAGGAAAATATCCCGGGTGGCTACTCAGCGTTGTATCCGATATTGCAGCGCATGGAGGAGCATGGTCGACTGGTACGAGGCATGTTCGTCCGTGGTTTCGGCGCGGCCCAATTTGCCGAGCGCGACACCGTGGATGCGTTGCGTCATCCGTCAGAGCATCGCGGCCAGTCCGTGGTGGCATTGAGTGTGCTCGACCCCGCAAATCTCAGTGGCTCCGCCATCGCGTGGCCGGACGCGCCTGCCGGTGCGGGTAAACCGGCACGCCGTATCGGAGCCACGGTCGTGCTCAATGCGCAAGGTGCGCTACTATACGCGGCTGCCAAAGCCAAGCACCTGACGGCGTTCGATCAATCGGTCGGCCATGAACCCGCCGCCAATGATTCCGATGAACAAATGCGCAAGGCCGCCACAGAACTGGCCTACGCTCTCAAACGCAATGGCACCGGTTCCGTGACGTTCAGCGACATCAATGGCGAACCCCTCAACGCCCGTCACCCCTTCGCCCGCATCCTCCACCAGTCCGGCTTCACCCCCGTTCCCCAAGGCATGCGGCTGTACTGATTGAGCCCCAGCTATCGAATGCGGTAGTTGGAGCCTCGTTGGGTCATGATGAGGCCGGCGCGGGTGAGCTTCTTATCCAGTGTGTAGAGGGCGTTCCTGAGGAGCCCTTGTTGCTCGAAGAATGGGCCACCGACGAGCTTGACCAATTCGCTGGTGTTGACAAACTGGCCATCAGCCTTGACCAGTGCTTCAAGCAAACTGTATTCCAGACGGGACAGTGAAATTGCGGTGTGTGTGGATGCGTAGTAGGCTTTGCGATTCGTGGTATCCAACGTGAGATTGCCACGAATGATCATGGTGGGGGAGTCGGTGACAAGCGAGCCGACGTATGAGAGCAGTTCGCCATCGGAGAATGGTTTGCTCAGTACGGCATCCGGGCGTCGTACATTAGCTCGTGCGCTAGCGGCAGCATTGTCCGTGCACTGTTCGGCTTCGGCATCTGAGTTGTTTGCGTGTGAATCCGCGCTGAAGGAGCTGTAGGGCGTCTCTTCGATCGGGGCGTACTCGTCAGGCAGCGCTCGCCAGCGGCTGCCTTCACCAATGGTTTTGCTGAGTGGCGTCGAAGTCAGCAGCAGAATCTTGACGGAGGCACGGGCATTGCGTAGGGATTCGATGAGCTGCTCGGTGGAAATGCCGAGCAGGGATTCATCAAGAATCACTGCGTCAAATGACTCCTTGGCGACAGCGGCGAGCGCGATACTGCCGGTGCTTGCCAAGGACACCTCATGACGACAGGCAAGCAGGGCACCATGAATGGCGTGGGCCAACGGTTCATTGGATACGGCAACCAGTAGTCTCATCGCCACCTCCTTGATGCTTAGTGTAGGTCGGGTTTAGGGTCTCTTCTCTATGTGTTTGGCTCACTATCGTTCGCTCCTCGCCTACAAACACCCCACTGGGGGTGTTTGCTTTACGGCTCGGCCCATCAGAGGGAGCTTAATTGAGGTTACGCAATGAAGGCGATGGGGGAGGCGAGGTCTACTCCGGAGCCGTCTCGGCGCATATCGGGCTTGGGAAGCTCGACCGGGGAGCCTGCGGATGTGGAGGCGTGCAACGGGTAGAGGCCCACCCAGGCAAGAATCAGCGTGTTCTGGCCCTTCAGGAATCGCTGGGAACGCACGCCGCCGGTAGCGCGACCCTTGGTGGGGTACATTTCCAGCGGGGTGACCTTGGCGGCGCCGTTTTCGGTGCCGGGTAGTGCATCGGAGTCGCCGGCCACGGTGAGCACCACTGCACCGGATCCGGAAGTCAAGCCGTTCTCGCCCTCTTCATAGGTCCATGCCACCTTGCCGGCGGGAACCACGTTGAATGCCGCCACACGGGCGCCCTCGGCCAGCTTGATGCCGGCCATACCGCCCGCGGTGCGACCCTGCGGGCGCACGTTCTTCGCCTCAAAGGTCAGTAGCGAGGAATCGGAGGAGATGAACACCAGACGGTCGTCATCCTCGGCCACGGCGGCGAATACCACTTCGTCGCCATCTTTCAGATCAATGACGGGCCAAGAATCCATGGTGGTGGGTGCCTCACGATTCCAACGCTTGATGACACCGTTACGGGTACCGATAGCCAGCGACGGCAACGGCTTGGCCTCGGCGGCCCCGCCATCCTCGCTCTCATCCTTGGCACTGGCCTTGCCGGATGTCGGCTGCTCCATGGCGATCGCCGTAATCACGCGCTCGCCACGAATCGGATCGGTGGATTCGGTCATGCCGATCAGTTCGTCGGCCTGAACTCCTCCCTTCAGCGACAATGTGGCGGCAGCGGGCAAGGCAGGCAAATCAACCACATGCGCGAGCACCAGGCGGCCGGCCGACGTGACCAGCCCGTATGTGGCGCGCGTGGAGGTCTCGAAGATTGTGGTGATTTGATCGTCTCGCAGACGTTCATCGGATGTGGACCGTACATTGAACACGTCCATCGCGCTTGGCGTGGTACGGGCAATCAAACCGGTGGCGCTCATCATCACCACGCACGGCTCGTCCTCGATCTTCAAGGCTCCGGTCAGCGCGGACTGTTCGCCGGTCTTCTTGGCTGCGGCTGCGGCTGCGGCCACATCGGCTTCGGCGGAGGAAATCGTGGTGGCGGCCTTCACCGCTTCGAGCGCGGACTTGGACACACCCGAAGCCCCGGCACCCTGCGCCACGACCGGCGTCAACGTGCCATCCGGGTCGGCGTCCAGCAGCACGGTGCGACGCGGCGAGCCCCACTTGGCGACCGCCTCGTCCATCTCGTCGGTGACCACATGGTCGAGCGCTTCGGCGGAGGCCAGAATGCGGGTCAGCTCCTCGATGCGCTTCTTCAGGTCATCGCGTTCGGCCTCAAGTTCGATGCGGTTCATCTTGGTCAGACGGCGCAGACGCAGGTCGAGGATGTACTGGGCCTGGACCTCGTCCAGGTCGAACACAACCATCAAACGGCTTTTCGCGGCATCCGCATCATCTGAGGTGCGGATTACCTGGATCACCTCGTCGATGTCCAGCATGGCCAGCAGCAGGCCCTCGACCAGGTGCAGGCGTTCCAGCGCCTTCTTCTTGCGATATTCGCTGCGGCGGCGGATCACCACACGGCGGTGGTCCACCCACACCTGAAGCATCTCCTTCAGGCCCATCGTGTGCGGGCGGCCCTCCACCAGCGCCACGTTGTTCATGGCAAAATTGTCCTGCAACGGCGTGTGCTTGAACAGCTGCACCAGCACCGCATGCGGGTCGAAACCGGTCTTGATCTCGATGACGATACGCGTGCCGTTATGACGATCGGTCAGATCGAACGCGCCGGAAATCCCCTCCAGCTTGCGGTTCTTCACACCGTCGGAAATACGCTCGATCACCTTCTCCGGGCCCACCATGTACGGCAGCTCGGTGACCACGATGGCCTGCTTGCGGGCCGTGACATGTTCGATATGCGTGGCGGCGCGCGTGGTGAGCGTACCACGGCCGTTGGCATAGGCCTCACGGATGCCGTCGCGGCCGATGATCGTGCCGCCGGTGGGCCAGTCGGGGCCGGGCACGTAACGCATCAGTTGTTCCAGGGTGGCGTCCGAATGCGCCATGAGGAACTTGGCGGCGTTCACCACCTCGCCCAGATTGTGGGTGGCCAGGTTCGTGGCCATGCCCACGGCGATGCCCGAGCCGCCGTTGACCAGCAGATTCGGGATGGCGGCCGGCAGCACGGTCGGTTCCTTGAGCTTGTTGTCATAGTTCGGCGTGAAGTCGACGGTGTCCTCGTCGATATCCGCGTTCATGCCGAGGGCCGCCGGGCCAAGCCTGGCCTCGGTGTAACGGGAGGCCGCAGGGCCGTCATCCAGCGAGCCGAAGTTGCCGTGGCCATCTACCAGCGGCAGACGCATCGCGAACGGCTGTGCCAAACGCACCATGGCCTCGTAGATCGCGGAATCGCCGTGCGGATGGAGCTTGCCCATCACCTCGCCCACCACGCGGGCGGACTTCATATACGGGCGGTCGGGAGTCAGGTTCATCTCGCCCATCTGGTAGACGATACGGCGCTGCACCGGCTTCAAGCCATCGCGCGCATCGGGCAGTGCGCGTGCGTAAATCACCGAATACGCATACTCGAGGAAGGATTTGCTCATCTCCTCGTTCAGCGGCGTCTCGACGATATGCTCCTTGACCGTGCGCGGATCGTAGGTTTGCGCGGACGGTTTGCGGTGTGATGCCATGAAACTCCCTTTCGAACGCCCCCATATTAGCGGGAGGGCGCGAAACAGTGCGCAGAGAACGGTTCTCGATAACAACTGTGCGCTGGTTTCGATGCGCCAATCGCACATGTTTGCCGATAAAACGGCGTGATTCCAGTGTTTCAGTCGATGTGCGTTTGTTTGATTATGTGCGTTGGGGCGCACAGTTGTTATTGAGAACCGTTCTCTGCGCACTGAGCCAAGGGGAGGGGTGCTACTTGAATGGGCAACTATGAGTGTTGAGACGCCGGATATGGACGAGTTGCTGCGGCTGGTGCCCACTGTGGGCTATGGGGATGACGCCCCGGCCGATCGGCGTGGGGGAGCACTGCACCTGTCCGCCGTGCTGCCCGCCTTGTCCGCCGCGATTGGGCATCCGACTCCCACCAAGGTCCACGCCGATCCCAAGGCCTGCCAGCGCGCGTTGGGACTGCCCGACGCCGAATCGGCCATCGTGGTGCTCGTGGACGGCCTGGGCTTCTGGAACCTCGCCATGCGCCTCGGCCACGCGCCCTATCTGCGTTCGCTGATGAACGAACGCGCCAATCAGCGTCCCATCGCCACCTGCGCTCCAAGCACCACTGTGGCGGCCATGGCCGCATTCGGTACCGGAACCTGCCCGGGACTGACCGCAATGGCGGGCTATACGCAGCTCGAACCCGCCAGCCATAAGCTCATCCAACTCATCCAGTTCAAAGACGCGCTGGCACCCAAACCAGCCAATCCGCACATTCCTGTGCCACCCATGGTCGATCCGCTCGACTTGCAGCGCGAGGAGACGGTGTTCGAGAAACTTGCGGCTCAAGAGGTGCGCGTCACAAGCTCGGGGTTGCCCAAGTTCTCCAAATCGCCATTGACCGAAGCTGCATTGCGAGGCACCGACTATCAAGGCAACGTCACCCCACGCGATCGTGTGCTGGCCGCCTCACGTGCCTCCCGTACCCCCGGCCTGACCTACCTGTACATCCGTGACGCCGACAAAGTCGGCCACAATTACGGGTGGGATTCCGAACACTGGGTGGCCGCATTCGAACATATCGACGCCCAGCTCGCGCTCCTGAAACGCAGCGCACCCAAAGGCACGCTGATCGTCATCGTGGCCGACCACGGCATGGTGCAAACCGACATGGGCCAGCGGATTGACATCGCCGTTGAACCGCAGCTCACCCGAGGCGTGTCACTGGTCGGGGGAGAGCCGCGCTCGCTGATGCTGTATGCCGAGCCGGATGAACGACCTGAAGATATAGCTTGCCGGTGGCGCGATTACCTGCAAGACCGAGCCTTGGTGCGGACCAGGGATGAGGCCATCGCGGACGGATTGTTTGGACCGGTCTGCGAGCGAGTCCGGCCGATGCTCGGCGATGTGGTCGTGCAGGCAGCGGGAGCCGTGACCCTCGTCGATTCGCGTACGCAAGGAGACAAAGCCACCCACCTGCCGAGCGTGCATGGCTCCCAAACGGCATTGGAAATGGATATTCCCTGCCTGATCGATATGGCCTGATTCGGAAATTCAGTCTCCGAACAGAATCTCGTCCCAGCTTGGTACGGCCGAACGTCCTGATTTACGCTTGGCCGGTTTGGCTGGTGCCTCGTGTTTGGTGGCGGCGGATTCGGCCGCCCGCTCCTGCTCGGTGGCTACCAGCTGTGCATTGGGGCCACGCCGTACGGTCTCGTCCGAAATATTGTCAGAACCCTGCTCTGGTGCCGTGGCAGGCGATTGCTGCAATCCTGCGGCAGATGACGAAACAGGTCCGGCGGTCTGCGAAGAGACCGGGCTGGGGGCCGTAGCGTCATGAGCCTGGTTCGTGGCCGGTGAGATGGACGTGGATAGGTCCACCGGGGGCATGGAACCTGTGGAAGTGACGGAGGGCCGGATCGCGGCAGGCCGTGCGGCCGGAATCGAAGGCGTAGGCGCCGCCCAAGCAGACACGGCGCGCTCGATACGCGCGGAACGTACGGAGTCGCCGGGCAGTTCAGGAATCGTCGGCTTGAGTTTGGAATCCGTGGCTGATTCCGGATTCTGTTCGCCGAGCAGTTTTCGAGCGGCATTGTTCAGGCTCATCACGGAATTGTCGTGCATATTCCACGTCCATTCGGCATGGATCTCACGGCCCGCGGAAGTGAATATCGCCACGATGCGCCAAGGCTCAAGTCCGCGCCGGGTGGATTTCCAGGTCACTGATTCCATGCCGATTCCAGCAGAGGCCAGCGTGCGTTCCACCAGTTCGCTGATGGTGCGCACCCTGCTGTCTTTGGGTGCCGCCACGGCAAGGAATTGTTCGATGGCGTACTGTTTCTCGGTCTCCACGGCCATGGAGAAACGACGTACCAGCGTTTCGCTCAGATGATATTTCTCCGCGACACGGGCCGGATCGGCACCGGCGCGAATCAGCGACTGTATCTGGGAAATCGGCAAAGTGGACTGCTGATGCGGCTGGGGGGCCTGTCGCGTCTCGCTTCTGACCTGCTTGGCCTCAAGAATCGCCCGTTCGAGCGTGTCGTCCACGCTCACGGCCATTTCCCTGCCGCCAATGGAGAATACGAGGTCCCCCGTCTTGCTCACGCGTACGAAACGGGCTTTTTCAAGCCGATCATCTGGCATATTCGCACCACTTTCCGTCGCAAAGACATTACTTCTTTTAAGTATGCCCCACGTGTCGAACTTTACGAGTATTTCAAATCGTGTATCCTATGGGCGAGTACGGCGCTGACCGTGCTATATATATATCGACTTACGAACCAAAGACGACGAAAGGACCATGATGGCTCAGGATTATGATTCCCCCCGCAATAAGGATGAGGACGAGGAATCGCTGCAGGCGCTGGGGAAGTCCTCGCAGAACGCCTCGAGCGACATCGACGACGATGAGAACGCCATCGCCGAAGACTACGAACTGCCGGGCGCCGATTTGAGCAACGAGGATTCCTCGGTGACCGTCATCCCCATGCAGGGTGACGAGTTCATCTGCTCGCAGTGCTTCCTGGTCAAGCATCGCAGCCAGCTCGCCTACACGGACGAGGATGGCCAGCCGGTGTGTGAGGAGTGCGCCGCCTGATGGCGTTCGACGAGACCTACAACGAGCCCGAATCCACCGAGGTCCTGGTCAAGAGCCTCGACCCCGAACATCCGGCCCAGCTGCACTATGCCCACGCGGGCGATGCCGGTGCCGACCTCATCACCACCGTCGATGTGACGCTGAAGCCTTTTGAACGGGTACTGGTGCCCACCGGCGTGGCCATCGCCCTACCTGCGGGCTACGTGGCGTTGGTGCATCCGCGTTCCGGGCTGGCCGCCAAGCAGGGCGTCACCGTGCTCAACGCGCCTGGCACCGTTGATGCCGGCTACCGTGGCGAGATCAAGGTGCCGCTGATCAACCTCGATCCGGAACGCACCGCCGTCTTCCATCCGGGCGATCGCATCGCTCAATTGGTGATTCAGCGGTATGTTGAGGCCCGGTTCATCCCGGCCGAGACACTGCCCGGATCCGATCGCGCCGAACGTGGGTTCGGTTCGACGGGAGTGGCGTCCTGACCGGATTGGGCCGGTTGAATGACCAAGGTGATGACGGCAACGACGGTTGCGGAACCAATGATGGCGAACAGGTGCATGCACAAGGCTCCGGTTCGCGGCTACAATGAACTTCATGACGAGGGAGGTGACTGGCATGGCAGAGATTGATGGCGAGCAGTACGCCGCCCGTAAGTTGGGTTGTGAGATCAGTGCCGATCCGCTCAATCCGCTGGATCCAATCAAGAAGGTATGCAAGTCCCATCATCCCGATGAGGATTTGTCCATTCTCGACCGCGCGTACCGGCGCGCCGTCATCCAGCATTGCACGCAACGGCGCAAGTCGGGCGAACCATACATCATCCATCCGTTGGCCGTTTCCCAGATTCTCGCGGATCTGGGCATGGGGCCGATTGTGGTGGCGGCCGGTCTGCTGCATGATACGGTGGAGGACACCGACTACACGTTGGATCAATGCCGTGCCGAGTTCGGCGACACCGTGGCCGGTCTGGTCGATGGCGTTACCAAGCTGAGTCAGCTTGAAGTGGGTGATTCCGCCCAAGCCGAAACCATTCGCAAACTCGTGGTGGCCATGAGCCGCGACGTGCGTACCTTGGTGGTCAAGCTCGCCGACCGCGTACACAACGCTCGCACCTGGCGCTATGTGAAGACCACGTCCGCCCAGAAGAAGGCGCGTGAAACCCTTGACGTGTACGCACCTTTGGCCAACCGACTCGGTATGAACGCCATCAAGACGGAGCTCGAGGAACTGAGCTTCAAGGTGCTCTACCCGAAGATCTACAACGAGATCGTGGTGCTGGTGGCTCGCCGAGCCGGCCAGCGCGATGTGTACCTGAAGCAGATTCTGGCGGAGATCAACGAGGATCTCGACGAGCAGAACATCAAGGCATACGTCACCGGACGCCCGAAGGATTACTTCTCCATCTACCAGAAGATGATCGTGCGCGGCCATGATTTCGCGAACATCTACGATTTGGTCGGTGTGCGCATCATCGTCGACACCATTCAGGACTGCTATGCGGCGCTTGGTGCCGTGCATGCGCGGTGGAACCCGGTTCCCGGCCGATTCAAGGACTACATCGCCATGCCGAAGCTCAACATGTACCAGTCGCTGCACACCACGGTGGTGGGCCCCGGTGGCAAGCCGGTCGAAATCCAGATTCGCACTTGGGACATGCACCGCCGCGCCGAATTCGGCATCGCCGCGCACTGGAAATACAAGGAAAACGGCCAGGCCGGCCGCGCCCTGAGCTCGCCGGACAAGTCCGATCGAAAGCGTGATGAAGACAATCAGGAGCTTTCCGAGGTCGATAACCTCAAATGGATTCAGCAGCTCGCCGACTGGACCAGCGAAACCCCTGATTCCAACGAATTCTTGGGCTCGCTCAAGGAAGACCTTGGCTCGTCCGAAGTCTACGTGTTCACGCCGAAAGGCAAAATCGTATCCCTGCCCGCTCACGCCACGCCGGTCGACTTCGCGTACGCCGTGCACACCGAAGTGGGCCACCGTACGATGGGCGCGCGCGTCAACGGTCGTTTGGTGCCGCTCGACACCACGCTCGATAATGGCGATACCGTCGAAATTCTGACGTCCAAATCCGATACAGCCGGCCCGTCACGCGATTGGCTGAGCTTCGTCAAGAGCCCGAAGGCCCGCAACAAGATTCGTCAGTGGTTCTCCAAGGAGCGTCGTACTGAAGCCATCGAGGAGGGCCGCGACGAGCTGACCCGCGCGATGCGCAAGCGCAATCTGCCGGTCAACACATTGCTTACGCCCGAAGCACTGGTGGGTGTGGCCGACGACCTTAACTTCCCGAACGCGGACGCCGTGTTCGCCGCCATTGGTGACGGACAGGTCTCCACGCAGAACGTCATCTCGCATTTGGTCAAGGATGCGGGTGCCGACGAGGTCGATGAGGAAGTCGAGCAGGAAGTCCTGCCGCTGAAGCCCATGGAACGCAAGGCCTCCAGCAACTCCACCGGCGTGTCCGTCAAGGGCGTGGGCGATGTGTGGATCAAGCTGGCCCGTTGCTGCATGCCGGTGCCCGGTGACAATATCATCGGCTTCATCACCCGTAATCAGGGCGTATCCGTGCACCGCACCGACTGCCAGAACATGATCGATCTGAAAAACAAGCAGCCTGAGCGTGTGGTCGAAGTCGAATGGACCAGCACCAAGGGCCTGTTCATGGTCAAGATTCAGGTCGAGGCGCTGGATCGACGAAACCTGCTTTCGGACGTGACACGTGTGCTTTCCGACCATGGCGTGAACATCATTTCCGGTACGATCGCCACCGGTTCCGATCGCGTGGCCACCAGCCAGTTCAGCTTCGAAATGGCCGATCCGCAGCATCTCAACTCGTTGCTGGCAGCCGTGCGCAAGATTGATGGCGTGTTCGACGTGTACCGCATCACTGGTGCCAAGGAATCCGCCGAACCTCGACTGCGCAAGATGAAGTAGGCCGTTGCTTGGCTCCCCTCCGGGAGGGGCTGTCAGCGAAGCTGACTGAGGGGAGCAGCGCGGGCTTGCGGAACTCCCCTCAGACGTCTGCGGCGCCAGCTCCCCTCAGAGAGGGAGCCAAGAATACGAAAAGGTCCTGACTGGAATACCAATCAGGACCTTTGCTGTATATGTGTCGGTCTTACTCGGCCACGTTCACGGACAGAATTACGGCCGGCTCGAGCGGGCGATCCATCGGATCGGTGTCCAGTGCTTCGAGCTTATCGACGACCTTCTTGGAGTCGTCATCGGCGACCTCGCCGAAGATGGTGTGGTGACCGTCCAGCCACGGGGTCGGCACGGTGGTGATGAAGAACTGGGAGCCGTTGGTGCCATGGACCTTGCCGTCCATGCCGCGACGCAGACCGGCGTTGGCCATAGCCAGCAGGTATGGCTTGTCGAACTTCAGGCTCGGGTCGATCTCATCGTCGAACTCGTAGCCAGGGCCGCCGGTACCGGTGCCCAGCGGGCAACCGCCCTGAATCATGAACTGCTTGATGATACGGTGGAAGGTCAGGCCGTTGTAGAACTTGCCATGGGAAGGCTGGCCGGTGTACGGGTCCGCCCATTCCTTCTCGCCGGTGGCGAGGCCCAGGAAGTTGGCCACGGTGTTCGGGGCCTTGTCGTCGAACAGGTTGATGGTGATGTCGCCCTCGGAGGTGCGCATGATGATGGTAGTCATGGCTCCAAGTGTCTCATGTGCTTGAGACCGGTCGGTGGGTGCATGAGCTATGCTCCTTGTGGGACCTGCCCGGTTGTGAGGACTACTCTCGGGAGAGACATGATGTTCGGAGCGGTTATTTCCAGTTGAATGTGTAGCTTTGGTCCGGCTGTTCCTCACCATGGGTGGTGACGGTCGGGATGTTGCCGTGCCAGGTGACGGTGAAGTTGCCCGAGCCTAATGATTTGCCGTCGTTGTGCAGATCCGTTTTGATTTCCGTGACGTTCTCGGAACCGATAACACCGGGATCGGTGTCCCAAGAGACTTTGACCGTGATGCTGCTTGGACCGAAGAATATGGGCGAGCCGAGTTCGCTGATGGTCACTTCGCAGGTGCCGTCAGCGGATTTCGCGTTCACGATGCGATGCGACATATCCGTTTGCATCCATATGAGAGTGCAGCCTCCAGCCCAGATCAGCGCGATTGCGAGAATGATATGCTCAACGATGTGTGCCGCTTTATGTGAGTATCCTTCGGTCATAAATTCCCACGCTCGTGTCATCATACCATAGCCTTCAACCGGAGCCTTTTCATCGGTCGTTGAAAAGATGGTTGGCGATATCGCCCCGACCGCCGAAGCCGGACGGCACGTCACCCAAAGAGTTCTTAGCGAAGTCGAACAATCCCATGGTCATGCCTCTTTACCTTTGGGAAACCAATATGACTACCGTATCAGTTGTCGGCGTCATCGCCGAGGCTTGCGATTTGCGGAAGTGGCCCATATCCATGCATCGCGTCATGAAACGGGACGCCGTCTCGCGCGTAATTCGTGCCTGTAGAATCTTTAAAGACCAAGTTTGGAGGGAGCGGAATCATGCCACGCAAGCTGATCATGTGCGGGGACCATCCGGTCCTTGCGTTCGAATACGATCCCGAGTCCGGTCGCGCGTGCTCCTCTGGCGAGGTCCTTGACCATGATCGTCTGCCCCTGGAGTTCACCACGCACGGCAAGAGCGCGCTGTATGCCAGGAGGATCGATGAATGGTGGAAGTCCCGCGCCATTCCCTCCACCCGAGATGGTATCCGCCGTGTGCTCGATTCGCTCGGCGCCTCATCGACCGGCGAACTGCTCGACAGGACCTACGGATTGAGCCTGTCGGATCAGTACTGGGTCAAGCGCGAGGACGATCCGGTCGAATGGAAGGACGTCAACTTCTTCGACAATCCCTTCGACGAGGCGCTGGGCGAGATCCTGCTCACCTCGTATTCCTCGTCGCATGACATTAGCCTCAATGCTCCCGACGTGTCCACGGGCGGCGACCTTCCCAAACGCTGGACGATCAACAAGAACACCGGTAGGAGGCTGCTCGTCAAGTCGGGCCGTACTGGCCAGGAGCCGATGAACGAGGTCATCGCCTCGAGGCTCTGCATGCGATTGGGCGTTCCGGCCGTCCGGTATTCCCTGGCACGCAACGGCAACCGTCTGGTGTCCACATGCGCGGACATGCTCTCCAATCATGAGGAGCTGGTCTCCGCCTGGCAGGTGCTCCAATCCGTCAAGGCCGTCAACGGCCTCAACTCGCATGACCAGTGGATCCGCGCCGCCGTCGGCTTCGGCGCAGACGAACGGGCGGTTCGTGACGCCACGGACGATTGGCTCGTGGTCGACTACCTCATGCGCAATACAGATAGGCATTACAGCAACTTCGGTCTGATCCGGAACATCGAGACCCTTGCGGTCCGTCCGGCCCCGATCTACGACACTGGCGCGAGCCTGTGGAGCGGCGAGCTCGACGTGGACGGCCGCGACTGGTTCGCCAAGCCGTTCTACACCGCGACCGGCAAGCCCTCGGCTTTGCGGCAGCTCAGACTGGTGGAGGATTGGAGCCGGTTCGACCTGGATGCTCTGTCGGACTGGCCCGACGAGGTGGCGTACGAGTTGTCGCGCATGCGCATGTTCGCGCCCGAACGCCTCGACGCCATCCGGGTACAGTTGGTAAAGCGTATCGGGATGCTCCGCAGAATCAGCGAAGGTGAGGTCCTTCGTGTTTCTGACCCGATTCGCAATAAAACGGATTTGATGGACAGATTCGGCGAGACGTTGCGGAAGAACCTTGGACAACGGGACGGGGATGCCAGAAGCGTCGGAACCGGACCGGATGCGTTGAGCCGTCATCTGAACCGCTAGCGCAACGAATCACTACTGGAATAATGGACTTTGCAACCGGAACACGAAAAGAGGAGCATGATGGCCAATCCCGAGCTGTCACGGCACATCCAGGCCCTTCCCGACGAGCTGAACGCCCTTGAAGGGGGACGGGAGATTTCCGAACACCTGCGGAGGGTCGACGCGCTGAAGGACCGGGCCCGCTCGCTGGAGCCGTTGGACGGTGTCGAGGACATGGCGTTGGCGGATTACGACCGCGACTGGCTGGTGCGTTACACCTACAACTCGAACGCCATTGAGGGATCCACGCTGACCCTGGAGGACACGTCGCTGGTGTTGGAGGGCGAGTTCGTCCCATCGGACTCGCCGGCCAGATACGTGTTCGCAGCGCGAGGGGTCGCTGACGGCATGGCCTACGTGCGCGAATATGCCAAGGAGGGGCGGAAGCTGAACGAGGAGCTGATCCGTCGTCTACACGAGGTGACCGCATTGGATCTCCAGCCGTTCGCCCGCGGCACGTTCCGTCCTTATGGCTATTTGGCGCGGATCACCGCCACCCGAGTCAAGACCGCGGACCCGCTGGAGATCCGCGACGACCTGCGATCCTTGATCGATGGGTTGGATGGCTGCGCAGCGCATCCGCTGCTCAGGGCCGCCGGTTTCCACGCGATGTTCGAGAACATCCATCCATTCATGGACGGCAACGGGCGGACCGGCCGCCAGCTGCTCAACTTCGTGCTGCTGCGGAACGGATACCGTCCCGTGGCCATCAAATACGATGCGGGTCGGTCATATGCGCGAGGCCTGGAGGCATGGCAGGTGGACGGCAAGCCGGATTCGTTCTGCTCCATTTTCCTAGACTGCGTGGAACAGGAGGAACAGACGCTCGTCGATCTGATCGAGCGGCTTCGCCATCTGAGATAGGTCGCAGGAACACTCGCATGCTTCTTTCGTGTGCGTCGGTAAGCCGCTGATATGCACAGAAGAATGAGATTATTCTTGGGTGCCTGTAGGTGCCTCGTGGAAAACGAGCGTAACCGGCAGGTCTCCCAAAAATCGAAAACCTTGGAATAAAGCAAAAAACAGTTGGCTAGGATTATCATGCGAGGTGCACATGATAATGGTAGTCATGGCTTCAAGTGTCTCATGGGCTTGAGACCGGGGAAGAGACGTGATTGCGGGAATGGCGCGGAGAGCTGGGAATGGGCATGGGCAATAGCCGGGACAACATGCCGCAGCGTGAAGCGTCATACGAGTTGTCTCGCGATGGCCAACGCGCCGGCAACGACCATGAGCGCTGAGAAGACACGCAAAAGAGTCCTTTTGGCGTTCTCTTCCCGGTTTTTGGATCCAATCACGACGTATATCAGGACTAATCCGACGGCCAGCGGCACCAAGGCCAGTAGAAGCAGTGGCTTTTCCATGGCGCCTCCTTTCTGAACGCTGTGATTCAGAGATATCTTTAGCTAATCATGGGATATGGGCGGCTTGGCGCCGATTGGTGATGGGGCTCGATCCTGATGTTCGTCGGTGCCGGAATATGGTGCATTCCGTCAAATAGAGGTGGGCACTTGGATACGGTGTCGCTTTATTGGATTTCTTTGTTTCTATGGTTTGATTATGCCACGAGTCCAACAAAACGTTACCGGCCCCAGCGGCTATTGACAAACTTGTCAGTTTGGACGTATTGCGTGTCGAACACGCTGAGCCGCGACAAATTAGATGCCTGCTGCTCGGATGCGGGTCTATTGGAAGTCATATTTATCGGCACATTTCAATGCTTGCTTTGGAACATATTACTTTGGTCGATCATGATGTTGTCACTGTAGACAACATTTACCGTCAGGATTACGTGCGAACAGACATTGGGAAGAAAAAGGTTGATGTGCTGAAATCCAGGGCGTCAAGATGTCTTTCTATAGATAGCATTGATAAAATGATAACTTGTCATAGTGAACTTGATGAATTAATTGACCGAGAGAAAATCAACTTAGTAATTCAAGCGGCAGACGTTCCAAGCACCACCGAAGTCGCAAGGATGATTAACTACTCATGTGATAAGAAAGATATAGCGTTCATTGTTAATCCAGGCTATTTTGGTAATTCGGTAAGTTTGCCTGAATTCTATTATCCGAACAATAAATATGACTATATTTCTTCACACTTGGCAATCAAAGGCAAGCTATTGCTGCACCATGAGTCCGGTAAGCTTAGCTATCGATTATGTTCAACATTGGGATCGTTGGTAGCGGAACAGGTTGAAGATTATCGATGTCATTGCTGTCCTGCTCATTATGGAGAAAAGGGTTACTTCGATATATATGATTATGCTTGGCATACTGAGCAAGTTTGTAAAGAACCAGTGCCGCCTAATCTTCTGTAGGATTCCAGTACTGGTAGGGTAAGGATAAATTATTAGATGAGTAATTCGTTAAAGCTCGTTTCTGCTCCTGTGCGCGAAAGCAGGTTGTGGGATATCCCAGGTTACGTGCCATGGTTCACGGCGGACAGCGCGACGGCCATCGGCGTGGCCCTGCGGTATCTGGCGGTCTCTCTGATCGGATACAAGCTCACCGGATCGACCACAGCAGCGGGTTGGTTGGGCTCGCTGGCCGCGATCGCACAGCAGGCGGCCGCCGTGTTCGGCGGGACATTCGCCGACCGTCACGATCGCAAGACACTGATCATCGTGAACGCGACAGCGGGCGTCATCTGTTGGGGGTCAGTCGCTGCGCTGCTCATGGCCGGCAAGCTGGTCTTCCCCGTGCTGCTTGCCATCGCGGTGTTCGAGTCTGCGGTCAACGGGTTTCTCGGCCCCGCCTCGGATGCGATGCTCAAATCCATCGTCGATATTCGCTCATATCCGAAAGCGCGCAGTCTCAACGAAGGCCGTGACGCGACCATCAACATGGCCGGCAGCCCAGTCGGCGGCCTGCTGTACGGCATCGCCCCGTGGTTGCCGTTCCTGTCGGCTGCGGTCATGTACCTGCTGGCAGGCGTGGCTGCGACACGTATCCGAGTCGGCGGAAATCCGCGGAACGGCAGCGATAGCGGCAACGGCGATAGCGACGATGACGGTGGGAAAGCGGGCGGCGCGTCATTTTTCCGTGATTTCGCCGAAGGATGGTCGTGGTCGCTGCACCGCAGGATGCTGGTGTTGACGATGGTGTCGTCCGCGCTGGCGAATTTCGGGGTCAATGGCTTCCAGTATGCGATTCAGCTGCATCTGATGCGCACCGGCGTGAACGCGACGCTCATCGGATTCGTGAATACGGGCGTATTCCTCGCGATGCTGGCGGGTGCGTTCATCGCCGGACGGATCAGCGATACCGCACCGGTCGGGCCGGTGACATGCTGCGGATTCGTGTTCATCTGCATCGCTTCGCTGCCGATGCTGCTGACCGACAACTACTGGGTGCTGCTTATCGCCAACGCCGTGATGTGCCTGCCGTTCCCGATCATCAACGCGTTGCAGCTCGGGTTCATTTTCGGTAAGACGCCCGACACGATGCAGGGGCGTATCACCGTGACGCTTACCGTACCGGCCCAGGCACTGTCCGCGTTCTGCTCAGCGACGGCCGGAAGTCTGTTGCCCGCTTTCGGATTCAGCGGGACTATGCTGGTGTTCTGGGCGGTGATGCTCGTCAGTATGCTGCTAATCGTCAGTTCGCGCAGCCTGCGCACCATTCCACGCGCCGACCAGTGGGATCGCACACCGCTGGAGTAGCCGCGGACGGCCACCAACCATGGGGACTATGCACCGCTGCGCGCTGCTCTCCGCACACGTCTTCCATTCCGCAAACCGGCTGCGCTGACAGGACGATGAGTGCGGTCAGTTTGCGGCAGTCAGTTTGGGAAGAACTCAAAATCTCGATTCAGCAGGCTCAAATCACGAGTTTTCAGATTGTGGTCTGGAAAACTCGGTGGAAGAGGCTGATCCCGGGAGAAATTGAGAAATCCGGATGTCCGTTTGCGCGACCGATTCTATGAAAACTTCCGGATGCGCGCGGGAGTTTAGCGCGAAACATGAATCCGGCGAAGTTCTCCCGGGAACGGCTTCAAGGTCGATTTTTGAGAATCGCGGAATTCCAACGTTTTTGTTGAGAGATTATGCATGAGAGTACCGGATTCTCGTAAACTCCCGCGTCCGGCACGGGAGTTCAGCGGCGAATTCCCGAAGTCAGCGTAAACTCCCGCAGAATCTGGGAGATTATGGCCCGACGAGGTCTACCAGAACGAACTCCCAGATTGGCCGCCGTTCAGCCAGACGAAAACGACCCAGCACCGGCGGAATCGAACAAACAAGCGCCACAACCACCATCAAGCAGTCGGCAACGTCATTATGAGCTGATAGGAACCAACCTTCTTGTCCGTCATCCCAGTAAACGTTGCGTTAGTTGACATGTCAGGGTATTATTCTCGAACAGTGTGTAAACACACTATTCACGTATACCTCTGGCGTGTCCGGCGATGGGATGCCCGCGGCGGATATCGGACACGATCTTCCCGATCCGGCACTGTTCCCGGACCACGCAGTCCGCGACCATGCACGCCAGGGGAACCGGATTGCCGTACGCCTGCCACTGCTCGAGCCGTCCGGCGTAGGTGCTGCCGGCATCATGCCTGATGGCGATGGGCTCGTACCCCGCCTGCATGAGCATCATGTTGAGGATCTGGCGTCCGGTACGCCCGTTGTCGTCGGCGAACGGGTGGATGTTCTCGAGTGCCTCCGCGGAGGCGCGCTCCGACGGGGGGTACCATCATCGGAAAGTCCGCCGGAAACGGCGGACTTTTCCATATCCGCCTCCGCATCGTCCGAAACGCCCATTCTCCTCATCAGAGAATCATCAAGAAGTTGTTCCGTGCTTACTTTCAAGAATCTTGATGCATTAACCAGGTCGTATACAGACCAGCCTGTTTTCCCCGACATCTTTAGGGACATGGCCGAACGGCCAATTCCCATCGCTTCGGCCAAGCTGGACTGCGAATAACCATAAGCCGTCAATAGCATTTTGACATTGAAGGTGATTGTCGACTCCAGCTGCTTTTGATAAGGGGCTGCGGACATTTTCTTGGAGACCGAACGGAAAGATTTTCGTATGTCCGGTCTTGAGGAACGAGAGCGTGCGGTGGAGTTGTATTTCACCACGCCGATGACGACGGCCCAGGTGGTGGAGCATCTGGGTTATCCGACCAGGCAGTGTCTGGAGCGTTGGCTGGCGATGGATTCCCGGTATGCTGGCCATATGGCCAAACCCATCATCCCACTGGAGACCAGGCGAAGGGCAGTCGAGCTGGTGCTGGGCGGCATGCAGCAGAAGCAGGCCGCCAAACAGCTCGGCGCGGGCGTCGGCGCGGTGCATGGCTGGGTCAGGGCGTACCGCAAGGGCGGCATGGCCGCGTTGCAGCCCAAAAACAGGAACTGTGTTTTAGCAAGTTGGCGTCCGCTTTGTGAGCGGTGTTTTTCCGCAGTGTAGG
>OKOR01000056.1_pt1 | contig 50081 bp, 39 predicted proteins | sample 1614771 | NCBI WGS metagenome assembly OKOR01 (sample SAMN04436970, study PRJEB24849) | human gut metagenome | biome: human gut; feature: NICU; material: stool | host: Homo sapiens | place: USA: Saint Louis, MO | collected 2010-03-22
TCCCACTGTGTCGATCACCTTATTAGCATGTGGCAGATTTGCTAACTGCGTAGTGACATCAGCCGAGTAATCAACTAGGTCATCAACGCCGAGCTTTTTCAGAAAATCAAAGTTTGGTGGTGAAGCCAGTGCCTCAACATGTGCACCGAACATTTTCAAAAGTTGAATCAAATATGTCCCTACGCTCCTAGAGGCACCTGTCACTGGACCAATGATCACCACTTTTTAACGCTTCATACTACTTTGCGCGTACTTCTATGACAATCCAGCAGGCCACAGCAATCAAACTATAAACGGCACCTGTCACCATACCAACAATGCTTGTCGCCAGCGGTAGTGGTCCAGTCAGGCCGCAAACGACTAGGAACAAAATGACAGTCCCTAGCAGTTGGCTCCACTGGCCGGATTTGGTCAACTGACCCAACATGAGACTCACCACCGGTAACATGATGGCCCAGCCAAGTAACGGCCACGCAACGATTCCCTGCCGCAGCAAGGTTGGCAGCAAAAGTAGTAACGAAAAGGTAACACTTAACCATAAAGTGCTGTTGATGGCGCGGCGAGTCGCATGGTTCACGGTACCTTCCCATGCCGATAAACCATTCAAATCATCAGGCCAACCAATTTGACTGAAGAAACTCATGGCCCACAAATACTGAATCGGCAAAATCATCCCGCGCAAGCTGCCAACTGGCACAACCCAAGCAAGAAGCCATAAACCGATCGCCACTAGCCACCACCACTTGTTCTGAGAATGGAAAAGTCGATGTGCCTGTTGGCCAAGCAATTGTTGCCAGCGAAAATTGTCCGTTCTGGCTGAAGAAAATCGATGATCTTTTGGCCTTGGCAACTCGACAGTTAATTTTGATTTGCCTGAGTTCGTTTTTTGGTGTAGTGGCCGGTGCTCCAGACAAAAGGCAGCCAGTAACACCAACACGATGCTCATCAACACCGTCCCGCCGATTGCCAACCATTCTGTTTGTGTTAACGCCAGCGGCTGAAAAATTAGCTGATGTGTGCCCATCCGACTCAAATGATCATTGCCGCCCAGCATCAGCACCGTGTTAAGCGGATGTCCGGCAGAAATGGCGGACTGGCGGATCATGGCCATCAAGAACGCAATACCCGAAAAGTTAAAAAGTTGGCTGTACCAAGTCATGGTAGTCATCATGGCATATAACGTCAGAAGTGCTATCACTAACACGGTGGTGCCGAGTTGTCCTCGCAGTCCCGGCAATGTCTCACTCAAAACCCCTAAGCCGCTAATCAAGAAAATCCCAGGCACCAGACTGAAAAAAGGTGACAAAAATTGACTCAAGCTCAACCCCTGACCAGGATATTGGATCAAAAGCATTAGCCCGCTGCCAAGCATCACCAAGACTAAAATGGTGAACAATAGGCAGCAGCTAACCAGAAATTGACTCGCCAAATAACGGAAACGTCGTAATTTTGTCGTCAACAAATATGTAAGGACACCATTTTCCCGATCAGCATGAATACCTTGGCGCGCGATCACAAGGCTCACAAGTGGAAAGAACAATGACAACACGCAAGCAACACCGATTGGTAACCAAGTGGGATTATTGGCTTGCGCAAAATACTGTGGATCCAATACTAATACCCGAAAATTGCCCTTTGGCCGCGGTGCAAGAATGACAGCAGCAAAAAGTGCTATCACCGCCAAAATACGAAATGAGAATTGTTGGGTGCGTTCCCGATAATCAACCGCAATGAGTCGCATCATCCTTTCCTCACCGCCTGACTTTCAAAGAAATCGAGAGTCGCATCTTCTAAGTTAGGCGCTACCATGACCGCATTCGCCACCGGCGCCTCGTCTGCAATCATGCGAATATGAATACCATCGCTTCTTTCTTGCATGCCACTAATTCGCTCACTTGTCGGCAAGGACGCATTGCGCGGCAGTGTGTATTCCCAAACGTGCCCCGAAGCTTTGTCGAGAAATTGTGCTGGTGTGCCTTGAAAATGCAATTGTCCATCGGTAAGCAATAATAACTGACTGGCAATGGCCTCAACATCTTCAATAATATGGGTCGAAATGATGACAATTCGGGTTTGCGCGAGACTGCTCAATAAATTGCGGACAGCAATTCGTTCAACTGGGTCTAGGCCAACAGTGGGTTCATCAACAATCACCACTTGCGGATCACCTAAAAGACTAGCAGTCAGCCCAACACGCTGACGCATCCCACCTGAGTAATCACCGAGCAAGGTTGAATTGCTGGGATTCAAATGCAGCAGTCCTAACGTTTGGACAATTTGCCGGTCCGCCTCGCGAGGAGCAATGCCCTTAAGCGCCGCAATATAGCGTAAATAGGCCAATGCGGTCACATGTGCATCATAAGGCACCTGCTGTGGCAGATAGCCTAAAACTTGACGCATTTTTTGCGGTTGCCTGACAATGTCAACATCATCCAATAAAATCGTGCCACTGGATGGTTTTGCCAAAGTTGCTAAGAGTTTCAGTAAAGTCGACTTGCCAGCACCATTTGGTCCAATCAAACCAATGACCCCATTGGCTTCAAGTGTCGCGGTTATCCCAGTCAACGCTTGTTTATCCCCAAAGCGTTGACCAACGTTTTTCAAAAATAATGACATGAGACATGCACCTCCTGAAACTAGTTTAAAATTAATAACTTATGGCAACATCAATCATAAGTTGCACTTGGCGTCAGTCTTTAGACTGAAAAAGAATGAGACATAATTCCTTATTGGACTTGTGATTCATTAGATTCTGAATAATCTGGGAAACGTATAGATTAGAATTCTTTGCCAGTTCGGCTCCGCAGCAGTACGCTATCACTAATTTCGCGCCCACTCTACTAAAACAAGGAAGTGTCTTTATGTGGCAAGATAATCGTATCCAAGCAGCCATTGATGGTACCAATCCAATGGTCATGGCTGAGCTACCCGGCGGATTTGCGGTATTTGGTGATGTTCAATTTTTACCCGGTTACTGTGTGCTCCTTCCAAAACAGAATATTATCGATCTCAATCATCTCGAAGAGCCAGCAAGAACTTTATTCTTACAAAGCATGGCTCAGTTAGGCGATGCGGTTTTGGCCGCTTGTCACCCGGTCCGAGTGAACTATGATATTTTAGGTAATACAGATAATTTTTTACATGCCCATGTGTTTCCACGATACAAAACGGAATCCGCGGAGCGACTTGCTAAACCTGTTTGGTTATACACCCCGGATCATTGGCACGATCCAAAATATCAATACAACCCGGCCAAGCATGATGCGATTCGGCAAAAAATCACTCAGTTTCTTTTGGCATAAGCGCCCGATCCGACTGGTAAGGGTTATTCCGAATTGTCTTGTTGTCTAGTCCTTAACGCAACTTAAACGTGATTACGCCACTTTTTCTAATGCGATTTGCTATAATAGGATTAACTATCTTCAGAAAATGGTGGGCTCATGAAGAAAATTGGACAATTAAAAAAATGGCCGCTGGTCGTTCTGGTGGCGCTACTTTTCGGCGTTGGTGTTGCAACAACCAGTGTAATGGCCAACACACAATACATGACTGTCAAGGCAGATACCGTCAACGTGCGGTTAGGTCCTGGTTTGGCATATTCAATTATGGGACAAGTGAAATCCGGTAATGAACTGTCGATTATCGGTGCGAAAAACTCCTGGTATCAAGTCCGACTAGCTGGTAATAAAATCGGCTGGGTTGCCTCTTGGTTGGTGGATCAAAGTGAAGCAGCAACTTCACAGGCCAAAGTGGCAACGGTTGATCAACCGGTTAACGTCCGTGAATATGCCAGTCAAAATGCAAAACAACTAGGTTCGCTAAATGCCGGCGACAGCGTCAAGGTCGTCTATCAAGAAGGCGCTTGGACTCAGATTGCGTACAACACCACGGCTGCATGGATCACCAGCAGCAGCGTTCAGTTAACCGGCCAAACCACCAATTTAGCCCAGCCTGCGCAAACGGCGTTGGCAACCGAGAAAAGTGCGCCGGCGCTGAAGGTAACAACCAATACGATGACCAACCTTCGCAATGCTGCCGGTATCAATGCGCCTTCGGTTGAAAAGCTAGACAAAGGCACCGAACTGACGGTCTCTAAACAACAAGATGATTGGTATGCGGTCACGGCACCAGATGGCAAAACTGGCTACGTTGCGAGCTGGACCGTCAGCGCACCAAATGACGGGCAAACGCAAAAAGCCGCTACAAAACTGTCAGAGGCTACGATTGTCCTTGATCCAGGTCACGGCGGCTCCGACACTGGTGCGATTGCCAATGATGGCACCGACTATGAAAAAACATACACGCTTAAGACGGCCAATTTAGTTGCTAACGCTTTACGCGCGGCTGGTGCCAATGTCATTATGACCCGTACAACGGATACTTTCGTTGATTTAGCACCTCGACCAAATACTGCCAACAATGCTCACGCGGATGCTTTCATCTCTTTCCATTTTGACTCCAGTCCATCCAAGAATTCAGCATCTGGGATCACCACCTATTACTACGACAGCAAAAAAGACCTTGCCTTGGCCAAGTCCGTCAACAGTGCTTTCAGCGGCCTTCCGCTGGAAAACCGCGGTGTCGCCTTTGGCAATTTCGAAGTCCTGCGTGATAATAAACAACCTGCTATTCTGAACGAGATGGGTTACATCAACAACGATAAAGATTTCCGTCAAATCAAAGATCCGAGCTATCAGTCCAAGATTGCTACCGATATTGTAAATGGCCTAAACGCCTACTTTAAGGCAGGCAATCATCAGTGATGAACTAAAAAAGGTCCTGACATTGAGTTTACAACTTCAATGCAGGACCTTTTTTAGAGTCGATAATAACTTTTAAACGCGGAATAATGGCGGGATCTCTTCCAGATGATCCACCTGAAAATCAGCTTGCGGTGCGGCGTTCAAGCCGTCAACGTTAAAGTAGATCGTTTTGACGCCAGCGTTAATGCCAGCGTCAACATCCAATGAGCGATCACCAATCATCGCTGTGACAGCCGGATTTAGCTGAAATCGTTTGAGCAGATACTGAATTGAATCTGGTGCCGGCTTGCGTGGCAAATCTAAATCGGCATCCACGCCACCCAAAAACAAATCAGCAGCATGATCCTTGGCCAATATTTTCCAAGCACTGTGGTCGCGGTGCGTCAACAAAAGATTATTCCCGCCTTGCGACTTGATCGCTCGCAAAACAGCTAAGGCAGTCGGGTAAGGTTTGATATCCTGCAAATAAGCCGCAGCCCGATGGTGGTAATCAGCCTCCAAATCGGTCACACTGCGGCCGATCTGTGCCCCAAATGTCGTCAAAAATTGTTTGATTGAAGTCTCTTTGGTTGTTCGATACAAAGCGGCTAAATCAAAGTGACCACCGTTGTCTGTCACCAAAGCACCTAACGCTTTCATCATCCCCGGGTAGGAATCATACAAGGTCCCGTCAAAATCCCAGATGGCATTGACTAGCATCATTTCGCCTCCGTATCAAATAAAATCGTAACTGGCCCGTCATTTGTCAGGCTCACCTGCATATCGCCACCGAACTCACCAGTTGCAACAGGCACACCTAAAGCTTTGAGTTTGGCATTGAAGGCTTGATACAAACGATCACCTAATGCCGGATCAGCAGCTCCAGTAAAACTCGGCCGATTGCCGCGGTGAGTGTCAGCATACAACGTGAACTGCGAAATCGATAGCACTTGGCCACCTACATCAGCTAAAGCCAAGTTCATTTTGCCGACTGGATCACTGAACACCCGTAGCTTGCTAATTTTTTCCGCCAAATAATCACTGTCGGCTTCCGTATCAGTTGGTCCGACACCGAGTAAAACCACAAACCCGTGGTCAATTGTACCGACTGTATTGCCTTCAATTGTCACTTTTGCTTCAAGACTTCGTTGTACCACTGCGCGCATGAATTCAATCCCCTTTATTTGCTTAGCATGATCAAAAAAGCTGCTTACTCAATACGGTAGCAGATTTCTGACCACCTGTCTTGAGCAAACAGCATTTTTATCGTCAACCAGCCCTAAAATCAGCCATTGGCGCGCTTTACTTCATAAATATCCGGCACATTTTTGACTGCATCCATCAATTTATCCAAATGAGCAAGATTGCGTACCCCCACTGTCACGTGAATGTCAGCCATTTTGTCATGGTCAACCCGGCCGTTAATGTTGTTTAACGCCTTGGTCTGGGCATTTAGAACCTGCAACACATCACTCAGTAAACCGCTGCGATTATAACCGTAGATTTCCAAGTCAGTATCAAAAAGCTGCTTTTGGGCTTCTTCATTCTCCCAGCGGACATCAATCAACCGGCCGGCCATTTCACCGGAACTTTGCACATTCGGGCAATCGGCGCGATGCACGGTGACCCCGCGACCCTTTGTGACATAGCCAACGATCGCGTCACCAGGGACAGGCATGCAACACTTCGCAAGATGCACCAGCAGGTTATCCACGCCTTCGATGACAACGCCATCTTCAGAATGGGTTTGCGGCTGCTGATGTTTGTCGCTTGAAACCGTCGTAACCTTTTGATTCTTGGACAGAATTTCGGCTTCTTTAGCCTTCCGGTCTTTTTCAGCCTTGTCATGCCGGAATTTCTCCGTCAAACGATTGGCGATGACTTTCGGGGTATATTCGCCGTAACCAATTGAACTCATCAATTCGTCAACCGTTTGAAAATTGAGGCGCTGCATCAAGCCTGTCATATTTTCCTTGGTCAAGAAATCTTTTGGCACGTAACCTTCGTCCAAAAGTTCACGTTCCAGCATATCACGGCCTTTTTCAGCATTCTCGCTTTTATCAGCCTGTTTAAAATAGCGCTTGATTTTATTGCGAGCCCGTGAAGTGAAGACCAGCTTGATCCAGTCGCGGCTTGGCGCACTGCCGCTAGCCGTTAACATCTCGACAATATCACCGTTTTTCAAAACATAATTCAGCGGTACGATTTTGCCATTGACCTTAGCACCGACCGTGTGATTACCAACCTCGGTGTGCACAAGGTAGCCAAAATCTAACGGATTACTCCCCTTAGGCAGCTCATAGACATCACCTTTAGGCGTGAAAACGTAAACCCGATCCGTGAAGATATCGCCTTTGACACTTTCCATAAAATCGGCAGCATCGCTGGTTTCATCTTGAAGCTCCAGAATTTCACGGAAAATGTCGAGTTTCTTACCGGTCTTATCGTACTCAACCTTGCTGGTCTGGCCTTCTTTATAAGCCCAATGTGCCGCAACACCATATTCAGCCACATGGTGCATTTCTTCGGTGCGAATCTGAACTTCAAGCGGCTTACCCATCGGTCCAATCACCGTGGTATGAATACTTTGATACAAGTTTGCCTTGGGCATTGCAATATAATCCTTGAATCGCCCAGGCATCGGCTTCCACTTAGTATGAATGGCGCCAAGAACTGCATAACAGTCTTTGATCGTCTCGGTAATCACCCGAATGGCCAACAAGTCATAGAGTTCATCGAACTGCTTATGCTTGTCGCGCATTTTTTTGTAAATTGAATAGATGTGCTTTGGCCGACCGTATATCTCATATTTGATGTGTAAATCAGTCAAGGCCTTTTCGATTTCGTCGATGGCTTCCTGAATATAAGCTTCACGTTCGGTCCGCTTACTATTCATCAAGTGGGCAATGCGATAGTACTGTTGCGGATTGAGATATCGCAACGATAGATCTTCGAGTTCCCATTTGATGGTACTGATCCCTAAACGATCAGCTAAGGGTGCGTAAATCTCCAATGTTTCGTTGGCAATTCGTCGTTGCTTATCAGGCCGCAAATGTTGCAGCGTCCGCATATTGTGCAGCCGATCAGCCAGCTTCACCATAATGACCCGTAGATCCTTGGCCATTGCCAGCAACATTTTTCGATGGTTTTCTGCCAGCTCATCTTTATGGGCAACATAGGTCACTTTGCTTAACTTGGTGACGCCATCCACAATGACGGCAACATCATGACCAAACACTTCTTCAATATCGCCCAAAGTAATATTGGTATCTTCGACGACATCATGCAAATAACCAGATGCGACTGTTGCTGGATCCATTTTTAATTCAGCGAGAATCCCTGCCACCTGAATGGGATGGATAATGTACGGCTCGCCAGATTTGCGAACCTGATCCTTATGAACATATGCGGCAAACTTGTAGGCCTTTTCGACGAATGCCAAGTGTTCAGGGTTCATGTAAGCCTTACACAACTTCATGACATCCGGTTGGGTGAGTTCAACTTCTTCGGCCATTCTATTCCCTCCTGAATTCCACGCCTTCACAGGCACGCGCACGCTGATATTATGAGAAGGGCGATAAGCACCTGCCAAAAGAATCTTAGGCAACACGCTTATCGCCGCTTCGCTACGCTTGCTGTTTCGCGTCAGTGCGCGCTTTTATCTCAACACACCGTTTTCAAAAAGCAGTGTGCGTGACGGTTCACTTTTCTTAGATTACCCTTAAATTATAACGATTCTATGTAAAAATGCTAGTCCTTTGCCATTGCGAGCAGACTGAGCAAAATATAGACCGGCACAAAGAAATAGCCATACCATTGATAACGCAAAAAAACCATGGCGGCAAATAAAACTGGCAGAACGAATAACCACCACCAAGCCAAATGATGCCGATGAATCATCTTACCAATCCACCAAGCACTGAACATATCGATGAGAATAAACAAAACACCGACACGAATCGCTGTGCTGATATGAAATAACGGAAATAGCCACGGTAAAATCAAGGTGATCAGAATGCTCCAACTAATAACACTGTTGCGGGGCACTTTGACCCAATTGAGAATACGACTCATATGAAAATGTTCTCCTTTAATGACACTTATATAGATGTTGCTTGTAATTCTGTTAAAACCGACACGGCACTAAGCAAGTAAAGCGGTGCAGTTTCTGCACGTAAAATGCGCGGCCCTAATCCTGCAGCAATAAACCCCTGCCCCGTTAAAACTGATAATTCTTCTGGTGCAAGGCCGCCTTCTGGACCAAAAACCACACACAACGAAGCAGGCCGAGGCGATAGCGCCGAGATTAAGGCACCATGCTCACCTTGTTTGGCACTTTCCTCATAAGCGACCAATTTCGCCTCGGCAGTCTGCCCTACCTGATTTAGCTTAGCATACATCGTCACATCTGGAACCCGGTTTCGATGACTTTGTTCGGCAGCATTTTTAGCAATTTCCTGTAAACGGGCGATTTTTTTAACAACCCGTTCCGCCGGCCACCGTGCCGTTCCCCACTGGGCATTGAAAAAACCGATTTTGTCGGCACCCAGCTCAGTAGCTTTTTGAACGATCCATTCTGATTTGTCCCCTTTGCTGACACCACAGACAACTTCCACAGCCAGTGGCAGTTCAACTTTTTTAGTTATGTCTTCATCAATCGCGACCTGTAGCGGCGACGACTGCTGAATGATTGCCAAATATGCGTGGTGCATGGGGTCAACGAGTTCGAACCGATCACCAATATCCTGACGCAGCACTTTGATCGCATGTTTGGCAATGGTCGCATCTAACTGAACAACGTCACCGGTTTTAAGTTTTTGATCGGTAAAATACCGCTGCATCTGATGTCCTCCTCATAAACGAATCGCAAGCACTAGCGCAAAAAGCTGCACATTAGAACCTTGATCAGAATCGTCAAAGCACGGCCATTCCGGCCAAGAACGCTCATTGCTTTGATTGCTAACCGTGCCACCTCACGCTGTTTCTTTAATCACTGCGTCTAATGCGACCCAACCACCGGCTTCGCGCCGCTGAGCAATTGAAAAGCCATTATCTTCTAAAGTCCGAATAATTAACGTCGCCTTGTCGGCAATAATGCCAGCAAGCAAGAAGTGCCCATGAGCTTTTAATCGTGGTCGCACTTGCGGAATCAGCGGCACCAGCACTTCGGCTAAAATGTTGGCAACAATCAAATCGGCTGACAAGGTAATGCCCTTCAACAAGTCATTCGCGGTGACAGTAATGTGGCTAACCGGATTTAGCTTGATATTAGCCTCAGCATTTCTAACGGCAATTTCGTCCACATCGGTCGCCAAAATGTCACCGACACCAAGCCGTTCAGCCGCAATCGCTAAAATACCTGAGCCAGTGCCGACATCAATCATGGTTTCACCACCGCGGATCACGGACTCCAATAACGAAAGCATCAGCTGGGTCGTCGGGTGTGTGCCGGTGCCAAAGGCCATACCGGGATCAAGTGTCAACTGCAATTCGCCTGCTTGTTGCGGCGTATAATGCTCCCACTTGGGTACGATGGTCAAAAATCGCGAAACGCGTAAGGGATGGTAATACTGTTTCCAGACATTTGCCCAATCCGCCTGCCTGACATCTGCCAAGGTGACGGTTGCAGCACCGGGATCCAGGCCGAATTGAGCAAGCCCGCGGACCCGCGTTGCAATATGATCGCGTTGTTCAACAAGTGATGTTGCTGGATCAAAATACCCAATCACTTGTGCTCCGGAGGCCAAATGCGGCACCGTTTTCGGGTCAAACCAGGTACCGTGAGCATCCACGGTTTCTTTTTTGAAATCAGCGGCGTCTTTGATTTGAATCCCAACCGCCCCTGCCTCCATTAAAATATTGCTGACCGCCTCAATGGCTTCAGTGGTGGTTGTGACCGTTAACGCTGTCCAATCATTCATGGTTGCCTCCTTTAAACGTGTTCTTTGATGCAAAAACTGCTACTGTCCAGATACCGGCTTGAAAAGTCAGCCGACCGGTCCTTGCAGCCAATATTCTTTCTTCTTTGGCAGGCTGACTAGTACTTGGGATAGGGTAAAAAGACGCGGTTATCCTCCTCCGGCTGTTCCGCCAGAATCCGTTCAAATGCCGCATCGTCAAAATTCAAGACGAAAGTATCATCGTCAGACGTGCCATCGACAAAATCCATGAGGTCACTTTCGCTATCGTCTAAGAAATCCTGCAGATAGATAAACAAAGCATCCACTGTGGCTTTATCAATGCCCTTCTTTCCATTAAACCCGAAAACAGCTAAATAATCATCTGCATAGTCTTCACCGTGCAGCCGGGTTTCATCATAAAATAAAATGGCATCTTGATATTCAACTGGCCCATTGTCAACGGTCTCACCAGATTGATCTTCAACCTCGATACCAGACTCGCTTTGTACTGTCATCGTGATTTCAAGTTCAATCACATGGGCATCTTTATCCCAGTTTAGACTTAAATCACCATCGAAATCCAGCGCATCCATTTTGTCACCAATTGCATCTAACATATTGATTTGGCTCATGATTGCCATCCTCTCGTTTTTAAATCCTGATCTCGCCGAGCTGTGCCTGATACAAACGGATTCCCCTGCACGGAAAAACGCAAAGGTGCGCTTGTCCAAGGTTCTTTGTTTGGAATGCCAATGCGCGGTCCTATTGTGATGTGACGCGGCTGAAATGTTGTCGCCGTCAGCTGCAAGCCGCCAGCGTTTAATCGACTGCCGTCAAGCGCACGGTCAATTGCCAATGCCTGACAAAGCTTGCCCGGGCCATTGGTCAACCCAACGCCTTCTTGGTGCCGACGTTGCTGCATTTTCGCCATACCAGCTTGCGGCTCCAGCGCCCGAATCAAGATACACTCCGGCACCTCCGCAGTTCGCGTCACAATATTCAATAAGCAGTACTGGCGCATTTGATAAACATAAACGTTGCCCGCCGGTAAATACAGACTGTGATTACGCGGTGTTTTTCGACCGCCAAACGCATGCGCGGCTTTATCCTCTACACCTAAATACGCCTCAGTCTCAACAATCAAACCACTGCAGCCAGCCAGACTCAGTTGCATCCCTAGCAATTGCTGCGCAGATTGAATTGTTGGCTGGGTTACTAACCATGGTATCATCATGCTTAACATCTTAGCCTAGCTGCGCGCGAAATCAAAGAGGCAGCACAGCTTTGCCTAAAAATCTTTGCCGGGTATAATGGTATCAAGTTAGGAAGGAAGCTGAACATGGCAGAAAACTTGGCATTGCGCGCATTAATCAGCCAACAGACAGATGCACTCGTCTCTGAACTCTATACCGACGACAAGGTCAATGCACGACTGCAGACGTGGTTAGCAAAAGTACCTGATCCTGGTGTAGCCGATACCTACAGTTACCTACTGTCGGAATCTCGCGATTTCTCTGAGGAACTTCTCTATCGCATTCTGACAAAGCTTGTCGAGGATGGTTCGCTCAAACTCAAGGAGCAAGCTTAGTAAAAAATAAAAAGAACGAAGCAGTCAGCTCATAATGAGCCTGCTTCGTTCTTTTTTGCCAGTTCCCGTTTACTCAAGCTTAGAAAGCACTGAGGCAGGGATCGCATTTTTATTCACAACTTCTGGGCCTTTGATAACCCGTTTCTCGGAAACAGTTGCTTTCACATAAGAGCCAGGCTGTAGTTCAGTTGGATTTGCAGATTCGCCAGACTCATATCCAACTTCGCGTTTTTTACCATCCTTTGTCACCCAAGTGAACTCATAATCATAATAGTAATACTGTTTACCATTAACTTTATAAGGGGAGCCATCATTATTTTTGGACGCATGCTTGGTTCCTTGTGTCACCTTTGCATAGGATTCAACGCCATTATAGGTGCTGTTCCAATACTGATAGCCGAAAAAGCCCAAGACAATGACGACCAATAAGAACACAACGCCGAATGCTTTTTTCATATTTGTTTCACTCCTTCTCGATAAAAATAGTATGCCAAAATCGTGACCTGGATTCAACACTTTCAACGGCTTTTACGGCTTTCTTAACGCGTGACAAAAGTGTAAGAAATGTAAGCTTGATGCGGGTTAAAGCCATTCTGTAATGCTAATGCTTTATCCATCAGCATTGCATATCATGAGATTTTTAAAAACAAAATGGAACTAACTGAATAATTAATTTTATTACTAATATTATTTAATGCGTATGTCACTGGTATGTAAGAAGACAACTTATCCACGAGGGACATCGTTCACTTCTCTTATTGATACCTTGCGAAAATGTGATGGTTGCTTAAATACAATTTCTATATCATCTCATCGAATTCCTTGACGGCTTATTGACCAAAAAAGTGTTGGCAGTCTTTAACAAATCAAGGCTGAACCAACACTTTTGTAATAGGTGTTCCCACCCCAAACCAGATTTAATGTCGCTTAGGTTGCCGCGAATCATCTTTTCGCGGCTTGCGCTTCAGGCGGCTGAAAACTGACTGTACGGCCTTAAACCGTTGCGGATCACGGCGAGCATCCTGCACGAATTGACTAAAATCATGATCGCCGATGCCAATCTCAGGCGGTTCTTCTTTTTTATGCTTTAACCAGGCCATCACGACACCTCCGAATTATTATGGACACGACGAGATCGTTTGGCGCCTGACAAAATTAAGAACATGGCAACAGCCAAACCAATGACTGCAAAGACACTGTAGTTCGGAATCAGAATGAAGGCAATAAAGGCACACAAGCCTATCAGATTGCCTATTAAAAGCAGCCGTTGATTCTGACTCGCAAAATACGACAGCAAATGTAAGACGATCCCAGGCAACGTCAGCCACCACAAATGATTGGCCCACTGCATCAGTGTTGATCCAACACCCGTCAATGAGAAGCCGTTTGGCAATGTCGCCATGATGGCAGCAACTAGCATTACCAAGGCAAAGGCACCATATAAGAGGTCATACAGTGCCGGTACTTTCTTAATGGAAATTTTCAAGTGTCGACCTTCCCTTGTTTAGCGATAATCGTATTATACAAGGTTAAACGTGGCAATGCACGGAAGATGAAAACGACTTAATTAAAATAATAGTGTTTCGCGAACGGTTGGCTATTAAAAATATTGCTTTTGGTTTTGCTTGAAAAATCTTTGTTCTGTGGTTTCGAGTCCAGACGCACACTCAGCGAAAAGCGTGTTGAAGATATAAGAACAGCCCTACCCGACTGAGATCAATTAACGCGATCGACTTCCTTTAAAAAATCGTCATATGCTTTATTAACACAGTAACAAATCGTCTAAGTAAAAAAGACACTGGGTGAGAAAGATGCTCGTCGATCGGCGTCATCTTATTATATAGAAGGCCAAAAGCAAGAAAAAAATGCCACATTAGGTTTATAACCAAATGTGACACTTCATTGCAATTAAAGAAGGAGAGTACAGGATTTGAACCTGCGCGCCGGTATTAGCCGGTTCGACGGATTTCGAGTCCGTTGCATTACCACTCTGCCAACTCTCCAAAACACAAGAACTAGTATAACAAAATAGATCATCTTTGGGAAGCACTCCGTCTGAAATATGAATGTTTCGTCACAGTCAACGTGCTGCCATCTAAAGAAGCCACAAATTGCATCTTAAAGATGTAACTTATGGCTTCCTTCATGTCTATGTCTTTTGAGCAACAAATCTCAACGAGCACACTTCTTTTCACTAACCCGCCGTCACCAATTTCATCCGCCACAACTCCCAAACCGTTAAACGGCGCAGGGGTTTGGCGGTTTTTTGTGCGTTCTGACTAATTTGCGTCCACCAATCTTTGTCCGTGATCAAACGTTGAATGAGGCCAGCGAGTTCGAATGTGTCCTGATTGGCTTTTAAGATACCCAGTTCGCCTTTGTCAGCACCGCCAAGCGGATCGCCTGTGAAGGTGATAATCGGTGTGCCGTGTGCCAAGGCCGTTAGTACGTTATCATCCTTCAGATTGGCGATGTCTGGCACGATGAAGGCTGCTGACTGCTCAAGTGCCGAGGTTTCTTGGATTACTTCGTCTTGAATGCGAATGAGCTGATTCAGTCCTAACTGATTCACCTGTTGCTGAAGCTGCTGTTTAAGCGGTGAATCTGGGCGCTGGAAGAAAAAAGTGAGTTTCACTTGCTCGGCTTTGACCCGGACTAAAGACAGCGCGCCAATAAGCTGTTCAAAATTCGGAGCATGTTGATCGTCAATGATCAATGCCAACTGCCCCGCTTGGCGGTCATCCCATTCAGGTGCGGTTGCCGGTTGATCGACCGAATCATCCCCTGCTGCAATTGGCAAGAGTTGAATGCCGACATCAGCCAAGAGTGTCGCGTAATCGGCTTTTGGATCAATCACAATTTGGACAATTTTTGAGCGTAAATCGGGCTGTTCAAGCACCTGCTTAACCGCCTGCGCATCATGCTCATTGCGCACAACAGGCGTTAAACGGGTGATGGCAGTAAGCTTCACCAGTTCATCGAGGCTCGTTGCAGGATGATCGACAATGACCTCACCTGGCGTATTTTGCACGGTCCGGCCTAGCGCAAATGTTGCAAACGCCATCCAGTTAGCGAATTCCGCGGTCTGACCAGCGCGATCTAAGTAAGAAATCTTATGAATTGTGCCTTGCTGGTCATAATCAATCGTCAACAAAGACGATCCATCAATTTGAAAATAGACGGTTAACCGTAAGTTACCATCAGCGCGAAAATAATGTGTACTGATTTTGTTGCCAGTGAGGTCGTATTCCTCAGTACGTAACCGATCGCCGTGCTCACTGAAATATGAGATCGTCCGAATTTGATGCAACACGGCCTGCCCACCAGTGGTTGCCGTGAAATACCTAATTTTCATGACCAACTGCTCACCGTCAAAAAAAGCAGTCTCTTCCCCATTTTGTCGCGCCTGATACTGCGTAAAAGTTTGAATATCACCTGTTGTATAAGGCACCCGAACCGTCGCATTGGTATGTGGCACGATAGCTGTGAAAACGGACTGAATCTGATTCGCAGCCACTTGCGCCAAGTCTTTTTGCTGAGACAAGTCAGGCTGATCGTCTAACACCAAAATTTTTGCATCCTGTTGATTATCGCTAAACAGCGTGAGGCGCTTTAATTGTTCAACCCCAACAGGATCATTCACGTCAAATTGATTCGTTACAAAATAAAACAAGGCAGATTCCTCCTTCATCGCACAAGCCAAGATGATGATTCCGCTGAAAAGGTCGCCATCCCCGCCAGTGTTATGATTAGCACCTAATGGCAAACTCTGACCAACAAGGCGCCTATTTAGATTCAATTTTGGATATTTTAAAAGGCCACGTTCTCGCCCGGCAAACATTTTACTTTCAGCACTAATCGCACGCTAAGCGAGTTCATGATCGATTGAAACCGGTCATCGAAAATGATGTTCATTAATAATTTAAAAATAACAGAATGGCGGCCATGATGCGAGTATCTTGGCTCGACAATATATTTTGCCGTTAAATAACTCATTTTATATAAAAATAATCAAAAGAATATGACACTCATTTAAATTTCGCTGTGAAAATGTTTTAACGGTATGTCCTTCTTAATTTCATGCCATTAATCATCATTGATGATGTCGGAAACTTCTAATGTCTTCAGATCATATAAAGCTACTTGTAACGGTATCAGCTAAATCTTTTTGCCAACGAAATCCTACCAAAAAGCTAGGTCGTTTCGATACTGATTTCTTTTTCATTGCCAACCATCACGTTATAATTAGCCTACAAATATTAATTCTTTGGAGGGAATTTAAGTGATACGATATGGGACAATTGGAACCAATAAAATCACAAACGAATTCATCGAAGCAGCCACCATTTCCCGAAAGTGGGAACTCACAGCGGTTTATGCTGACGATGCCAAGGACGCACAAGCATTTGCGGACCAGCAGTCCGCTTCCACCGCTTTTTCTGACCTGAATACTTTTTTGCAAAGCGACGGTCTTGAGGCAGTTTTCATCGCCTCGTCGCCAATCAGGCATTTTGAGCAAATTAAGCGAGCCATTCAGGCAGATAAACATGTGATTGTGCAGCCGCCTGCCGTCACGAATCCTACTGAGTTTGCGGCTATTGAACAGCTACTTGCCGATCACCCTGACGTTCGGTTCTTTGAAGCAGTCTATCCGCTGCATATGCCGAATTTTGAAAATGTTGCGGCCACACTGGCGACCATGCCAGCCATTCAAGGTGCTACCTTCGTTGCCATGCGTGATCTTCCCGGTTATGATCAAGTCCTTGCCGGTCAACAACCGGATGGCTTCACGCTTGCATCAGCTGGGGGCGCGCTGCAAATTGTTGGCCTTTACCCGTTATATGCCGCCTTGCGACTATTTGGCCGACCAAAGAAAGGGAGTTATTTTGCCACCGCCATTCAGACTGGGGTTGATGGTTTAGGCGCCATTTTTCTGGAATATCCCAAGTTTGATGTTACCCTCAACATCGGCATCACCACCGATTCATTCATGCCGTCAGAAATTTACGGCCTTCATGAAAAAATCGTGATCGACAACATCACTGAATTAAAACTCATCAATCATTACGATGTCGACAAGCAAAATAATCTCCTCAATACCATCACTTACGCCAATCGCCTAACTGGGGAAGCACTGGCAATCGGTAATGTCCTCGAAAATCTCAACGATCCTGAACAACAAAAACAATATGCCAGTTGGTTGCAACTTGCGCGAGACGTGCACACGACACTGTTCCACTTACGGTCAATGGTCGGGATTAAGTTTCCAACTGATCGTTAAACTGCCGAAGATTACCCACTCATGATCGCGATCATCATCAAAAATGGCTTCTAGAGGCAAACTGCCTGTAGAAGCCATTTTTGCGACGAAAAACAACTCACCACCATCTTCATTTGACGGTGATTGAAACCAACTTGCGCAAAAAACGAATTACCCCTTCGTTTTCACCCGCTGATCGCCAATCCCCTCAGTAATCTCATCAATGTGGGGCAACTTTTTCTTCTTCGCATCATCCAAAAGTGCTTGCCATGCCTGCCAAACATTTTCTTCTGAATAACGATCTGACAATTCATACGAACGTGTTGACATTTGCTGTAATTCATCGGGATGGGTAAATAACTCAACGAATTTTGCTGCCATGGCTTTGATACCTTCGAATGGCACAACGAAACCATTTTCGCCGTCAACGATCAGTTCATTTGGCCCATAATTAACATCGTAGGTAACGCCAACCATGCCATTACTGATCGCTTCCATCAATGACAAATTAAAGCCTTCCATGACCGATGCCAACGCATAGACTTGTGCTTCACGCTGAACGGCACCAACATCTTTCACATAATCGTGTAGCTTAACGTCGTCTTCCAGATGATACTTCTTGATCGCTGCATTGATTTTCGTCATTGCTTCATCATTGTCACGATGGTCAACGTAACCATAGACATCAAGTGAAATGTTAGGGACATCTTTTTTAGCAATCCCAATCGCTTCAATGATATGATCAATTCGTTTTTCCGGCGCAACACGTGCTGTGACCAACACCTTGGCTGGCTGACGATCTGCCATTGCAACGCGCGGTCGGGCAAATTGTTCATCAGGAATAACGCCAACGGGGATCGTGAATAACTTACTTTCTGGATGGAAGCGTTCGCGGACATCGTGAGTCTGTTTTTCGGTAGCTGAAACCACCGCATCATAATCATTTGCATGGATCAAACTGTACTCATAGAAGTTATTCATAACCGAATGCATTGGGTCTTGCGCATCCCCAGCATGAGAATTATGCAGATGCATAACGGTATAGGCTGGGCGCGCAAGGTTAACCAGTTGCCAATCGCCGAGATGCGATCGATCGATGATGAAAATGTTTGGCCGCTTGTCATCCCAATATTGTTCATTCAACCGGTTATAAAAATGCAAGGTCAGTTCGTCAATATCAGAAAAGACGTAAACAGCACCATTATCTTCCGTCAGCCGCCAGCCCGTTTTTGTGAAAACGTGATTAGCATCGTATTTGTTAAAGGTTTCAAGGACTGGCCGACCATCCACCTTATGCCACACTTCAGTCCCAATTTTGTTGTCTGGCGTATACCACTGGGACAAAGACATGAAACCGCGAAAATCGTAGAAATCAACCCGGAAAAGATTTCCGAACGCGTCAAACTGTTCAATGGAGCTGACACGCTCAGTTGGATCATCGCTAAAATAGTTCACCCGCGCGACAAATTGGTTCCCACGAAGCACCAAATACCGGAACTGATTCGGCTCTTTTTGGTAGCTCAGATTATCTAAACCGAAGTCAATGTCCTCAGCGTGCAAGATTTTCGTTGGCACATCTTCTGCGTCTTGGAAATAATCAAACATACCGAGAATTTCGCTGTCGGCAACGTCATTATGATTCAGGTATTCATGCAAGCGCGGATTCCATTCACGGAAAATCATTTTGAACGGTTCGCCATGGTCCCTGAACAGTCCAGCCCGTTTTAACTGGGCATGTTCAATCCCTGAATTGCTTTGGTTAAAACTCGAATTAATAAAGAATATCATTGGTCAGGACTCCTATCTAAGAAAAAGATTCGGGACGGTTGCCAGTTGATCTTGCCACTGCTGCCAAGCTGCTTTAGCATCAAATGTCTGTGACTTTTGATAAGTTGTGTTAACCATATCCGCCCACTTTGCATTTGGTGTTGCATCTGTCAGCAGCCTTACAAGATGATCAGCGGCTGCTTTGCTTTCGCTCAAAGGTGCCAAGTAGCCACTGACATCCTTTTCAACCAACAGATTCAAGCCATATTTGACATTGTAGGCAATCACTGGGACGCCGTAGCTCATGGCCTGCAAAATATTCATCCCAAAAGCTTCTGAAGACGAAACGCTGAGTAACGCCGCTGCCGTGCCAAGTTCTTTGGCCAATTCCTCGTCCGTCTGATAACCGTGATACTGGATAGCTGTATCAACACCCAGTTCCTTGCTATACGCAATCATGCCATTCTCGACGTCCTGATCTGAGACATACCCATAAAAATCAAGATGCAAATCTGGCAACTGCTTCTTTGCTTTGGCAAAAATTTTGATAGCCTCTTGCGGTTCTTTTTCTGGTGAAATGCGACCAAGATAAACAATTTTGTTGCGATCCCGTTTTTTGATCGGCACTAAATCGTGTGCATCGGCAAAAGTGTCAGGTACAACGACGACTTCCTTAAAGTGGAAGAACTTGTCTATTTCGGCCTTTTGTTCTTCAGTCGCTACCATCACGCCGTCAAAGTCATTGATGTGTGTGGCAAACAGCGGCTTCAGGTAGTCAACATAATGCTTGGACCCGCCAACTCGTTCTGGGTTGTGCGTGTGAACACTATGCAGATATTGCCATTTGGCGGTTGCCTCAGTGACAGCGGCCACTTCATTGATAAGCGAAGGCCGATCGTTAATCAAGACACTTGGTTCGGCTGCTGCGATTTCATTCATGAAGAAAATGAACAATTCACTTTCTGAGTTAAACCGCCAAGCACGGCCTTTGTAATTTAACAGTTGATACATGGTATTCATCAATGTCCCATTGACATTCATTCTGACAATTTCGAGCTTCGGTTCGCCTGCAGGGTTATAAAAAACTTGCGGTCCGATCTGGCCATCAGGATGAAAATATTGCGTTGACGACTTAAAACCGCGCCGATCCCAGACATCCTTAGCGACCGTAGCATTCATGTCATTGTAATACTCCAGCGAGCCAACCAAACCGACAGTAGCTGGTGCAACTAAGGCTTTTCCAACAACCTTCCCATGATGAAGAATTTGCGATTCATTCGCGTCAATACCCACAATATGGTAATCGAATTTATCAATGACTTCCGTATAGCGAATATCGATGTCTTGCGGCACCACCGCCACAGCCTCTTGAAAATAATTGTACATATTCAAGACATCAGCCTGTTCCAAGCCAACCCGTTTCAAGTCGTCAATCAATAATGGATTATAATTCCGAGTCAAAACTTTTGCCGGCACACCGTTACGCTTGAACAACGTCAATCGCTTAGCAGCAGAAAACTCAGTTCCTGAGTTCATTGAAAAAATGTTTTCATTTACAAAATAGTTCAATTAAAATCCCCCATTTCTCATTGCGTTTACCTCAAACCGTCAATTGTTTATGCTTCTGGAAAATCGCTTTCAAAAACAGGCACATCACTCGATGGCAACACGTCCAGCCTATTTAAGGCAACGCCACTGTCTGCCAACGCCTTGGCAGTTGGGACAGCTACAGCTGGTTGGGAACTGACCGAGGTGGCCGCCTGATTGCCGCGTTCAGCACGTAGCTTGGTTAATTCAGCTTCTAACTGCTGCTGCGCCTGCTTCGCTGCCGCCAAATCTTCCTGGGCGTGCTTAAGATCGGTTTCGGCAATCTGTTCTGCCACAATTTGCTTACTCAACTCGTTTTGGAGATCAGACTTGGCATTAAGCGCCTTGTCTCGATCAGACTGGGCTGTTTCTAACTGGTTTGCTAAATCAGTCTTGGCCGCTTCCAATTGCTTTGTCAGATCAGCTTTTGTAGTTGTTAGTTGTTGTGTCAAATTGGCAACTTGATCCTGCAGTGTCTGCTCCTTTTCCAGCAAAGCCTCATTTTGTGAACGAAGCGTTTTGGCCTCTTCAGCGGCTTGCCGATTGCTTTCAAAGTCAGCAAGTGTTGCTTGATGCTTAGCCATCAAATCTTTGATGTAAACGGTCGTCTTCGAACGATAAGTGTGCCACTGCTCTATTTGCGTGGTCAGCTGTTCGTTTATCTTCTGTAAAACTGCAATTTGCGTAATGAGAATGCTATTTTGTTTCAACGCTTCATGATATTGATCACCAGTTGATTTGATCGTCGATTGGTTATCCAACTGCGGTGCGGCTTCTTGTAAAACAACCGCGGGGGCCTCAGATTGTTGCTGCGTGGCGCTGGCCCCAGCCGCCTTTACTTGATGGTGAGTAACGACCTCTGCCTGACTGGCGGTAGCAGCATCCGTATTATCCACACTCTTTACAATCGGATCAGGCACTTGTTTTCCCGCGTCATCTGCATGGTGTTCAGCCTGATCAGGTTGGATGGGGGCAGCAGCATCTTGCGGTTGACTGACAGTCGCTTTTGAAGGAACTGCCTGATCGTTCGGCGCCGCTGCTTCTGATTCATTTTGCACATAAACCGTCAATTGATCATCTGCGAAGCTTAACTCTGTGCCTCCCGTAATATTCATTGACCAAGTATCACTTTTACTTTCAGTTGGTTTTAAAATTTCATTAGCAAGCGAGGCAACACTACTCAACTAATCAAGTTGTTGCGTTGACGCGGCACTACCAGGTGCAAGTGCCTTTGCCAACTGATCAACACCATCTGCCGGGCTAAAAGCTTGCTTGCCACCACCCAATTTTTGCCGCTGCTCACTTGAACTAGACTGCTTGGCTAGCGAATCGAGCAGATTAGCCGTCTCCGAACGTGACTTCTTACTAAAAAATCCCATGCTTGACTCCTTGGTAAGTTCATCAATCGACATGGACGTTTTTTAACGGCCACCAGGCGATTAATAAAGCTCTGTGCAATTTATCGACATAAAAATACAATTTATTGATATTATTGTATAATCCCCCATAAAAAGCTTGATTATGCCATAACATAATCTTACATGAATGTGGGGTGATTACGCTAATGATAAGCTGGGTTTTGCGTTATTTTCTACTTTTGGATCCGCATGTCCCACCTGTGACCAATTTAAATACGATCGCAAGATTGCAAGTGTTGCCGCATTAACGTATACAAACGTGATATTCGGAAGCGGCACGCTCACCGGATTCGTCATCGCATTAGCCATCGACTTCGCTTTCAAATAAAGCAAGAAGTCCGTATAAATCGGTGCTTCAAAGGCATAATAATCTGTAAACTCAGCCGTCCCAGCTGACGATCGATAGAAACTCAATCCCATTGTTGGCCCGCCATAAAGCAAATTGGCGCGATGCCCATAATGGCCATCTCCTAATGGTTCCGGATTGTCAGTCTCATCGTACCAAGCCATCACCATGTAATAAGCAATTTCTTGGTTAGAGTGCATTTGGTCGGTGATACCGGCATTAGTTCCGATATTCTCGGTGGCACTGCTGACAGTCTCATGATTGAAACTATCAACAATCGCCCGCGCCCGCTGCTGTGCCCGCGCCGTATCGCTGGCTGAAATCGTCAAGGTTGTTTGGCCATTTAACGTCCGAAGTTCATTGACATATTGAAGAAAATATTTCGAAATTTCATTTTCATCAGGTTTAAAATTCGGATCATCTGGCAAGTAAACCGTTTTGGTGCTGGGGTAGTTGGTGGTGGAGGGAAAAAAGGAAGCTAGATGACTTTCTTTGTATCCACCTTGACTTAGATCGCCACTCTCCAGTGGAAGTGTATTAACAACTGTCACTTTGGCCATATTCGCAACGAGTGTTTTTAACTTTGTATCAGTAAAACTAAAACGGATAAAATAATTACCTACAACTGTTGGATTGACCGTTCCGTCTATTGAAATCTTATCAGGGTTAACTGATTCCCCATCGCTATTAGTCGCACTAATAAAGTTATTATTTGGCATCCAAGAAGACTTTGTGAGTAAAAAAGTATCTTTTGTCTTAATTGATGCTAAAGCACCCACTGGGACACTGGGTAAAATATTTTCTCCGGCTTGTTTATAATGAACTGGTTCATTATTGTCTGTGACCGTAATTGAGGAGAATTGGGTAACATCTTTTCCGCCTGAAACATCTTTGAACCCATACTGAATAAAATATGTTCCAACTACTGCCGAATTGACAGTGCCAACAGTTTGAATATCATCTAAACCAACCTCTTGTCCCAGCGTATTTCTGGCGCTTATTAGATTCTCTGCTGGGGACCATGACGAGTTTCGGCTTATTGTGACCCCGGCTGTCTGAATCTTAGGTGTCTGTACCTGATTCGTTTCAGAAACAGATACAATATTCTCTTTTTTCTGGTCGCTTTCTCCAGAGTCGTTCAATTCTTTTTTTGCTTTGTCCGTCACATCTGTCTGACTGACCTCTGATGATTGCTGCTTCTCTAGCGCTATTTTCCCTTCTTCGGAAACACGCCTAGCTGGGGCAGAGCTAATTGCCGATGCAGTAGAGTTCGTTGTGTTGATGGAGGAGGGACCACTCGGATACATCTGATTCGCTGAAGATTGATTAGTGGTTGCATCACCGGCAATCACCCCATCGCCATTTGAAGATGCATTTACAGAATGTCCAATATTGAGGGCTATCAAGCTAGCGAACACTAAGATAAGTCCCGATGTATCTAAACACCTTCTTTGAACTTTAGTTAATTCAACAATTGGAAGATTTCCCTTCAACTTTGTTTTATTTTGACGCTGCCTTTTCCCCATTTACATCCCTCCATCCAGTCAAGAGCCCTTAAAATAGTTACCATAACGAATCAACAACTAATTTGACTCCGTTATGTAGAAAAGAAGTCAATTCAATTGATGAATTGACTTCTTTAATTCCTGAAAAACCAACAATTACGAAAGAACCGTGACAGATGTTTTTTCTTCAATATGTTGATTAGAAACAGGATCAGTAAAATCAATTGTGATCTGATAAACACCCGGGCGCGTGAGATTAACTTCACCAGACAATCCAAAAAGCTCTAATGGCACTGGATTGCCCAAAGAATCGTTTGCATTAACAAGCAACTTTTCAGGTTGAAAACTTTCTTTATTTTTCAACACTAATGGCCTTAATTCAATTTTTGCCTTCATGGTTGTCTACCTCGTAACGGTAACATAAACGTCATTCGTAACAATCTCGTTTTTATTAGCTGCATTGGTGAAGTAATACCTCAGAATGTAGGTGCCCGGAATAGAAACTGTAACAGCGCCATCAACTGACATTTGATCAAGGGCTACTGCATTTCCATCACCATCAGTTGCGCTAACAAAGGCGTCGGCTGGATCAAAATGGGATTTTGCTTGGATGACAACGTTTTTCGTAACTAGCTTACCTGCTTTTGAAGAAATCTGTGAAATTGTGCCAATCAAATCTGAAATACCCGGCAATTGAGAGATTCCCTTCAGAACGCCGCCAGCATCAGGTAAGTTGACTTGAATACCAACCAGTTGTAACAACCAGCCAGCGACACCACCAATAACACCGCCGATCGCAGCCCCTATTGGCGAACCAATTAAACTAGCAATCGTGTCTGTAAGAGGTGTGAACCAGCCGAGTAGGAAGAATTCCAGAGGGTTAACAATAGGACCAAGACCAATGAAACCAGCCGCAACAGCAATGACAACGGCAATCCCTTCAACGATCATCCCTAAGGTATAAGAAATCGCCCAGTTAGCAATCGTGTGGCCAACCAAACCGCCAATTGTTGCGCCTAATGCCACACCACTGACAACATTATCAACCTTACCATCTTTGGACAGGCCAGCCGCCATAGTAGCGCCGTAGTATGCTCCAATTGAGGAACCCACAAGACCGCTTAACCAACCAACAATACCGCCCGTCCAACCAAGTTCAGCCAAGTTACCACCATTGGTAATCCAACCGACAATAGGAATGATACCGACAATCGAGTTCAGGACAGTTGCTGGAACACCAGCAACTATCCATGTTGCGAACCCGCCAATTGCGGTTGTAATTGTGCCGTAGAATGCACTGCCAAGCGTGCCACCAATGACAGATTCAATCAGTTCCCCAACCTGGCCAAGTCCAGTCAAATTCGGTACCAACTTAACCGGGTTGATATTAGAAGCCAACCAACTAATTGCGTTCCACGCAAAACTGGTAATACTGCTAAGAATCCCTGTTATGCTAAATCCTGAATCGGCTTTAACAAGCGATTGTGCAGTAACGCTAATAGTTGATTGCAACTGTTTAGCAACACTATCTTGTGCTTCAGTAATTGCGGTCTGCATCGCCTTGTAAGAATTGGTAGACTCATACTTTTGCATGTCTTGAATAAACGCTGAGCCCAATGAAGTAGCAAAGAATGAAGCTGTCAAAGACTGAGCTAGACTTTCATTTGAGGAAGCGACTGCCGAAGACATTGCCTTGTTGTAGGCAGCAAATTCAGGAATAGCAGCATATGACGAGATGGCAGCAATCATTTGTTGACCGTCAGCAGTTTTTGCAAATGCAGAAACTGCTGCAGCACTGGCCAGAGATCCTTTATCAGCTACCAATGATGCTTGCGTCATAAATGCTTTTCCAGCAGCTGTAGCCATGAACGAAGATGTCGCACTAGCATCAGCGACAGAAGCAGCTGCTGTACTTGATGATAACGACCCAAGCATTGATTGAAAGGCTGGATCATTGGCAGTTGATGATTGAATTGCTGCTAAAGAGTTCATTGCTTGGCCTTCCGCTGTCGCATTGAATGAAGCCACTAACGACTTTTGAAGTGCCACGTCAGAAGCAGCAGTTGCAGCAGATAGTTGTGTCTGGAAGGCAAGTACCTTTGGATCGTTGCTAAGTGAAACAGCAGCACTAAAGAAGTTAACGCCAGAATTGATTTTATCTGCAGCTTCACTCAAAGTAATTCGACCTTGATCTGTTTTGGCAAAAGAGGCAAGTGAAGCAGAAACGCTTGTCAAATTCAGTGAATCTAAAGCAACCGGTTTTGTTACTACTTCAGTTGCACTTGAGTTGTTCTTTAAAGTAGCAAGACTAGATGTAGATGCTTGTCCCGCAGAAGATACCACAGGGGGTTGAACTTCTCTATCGCTAACATTAACTCTAACTGTTTTTCCTATTTTTTCCTTCGTATAAGGGTCAATGTACTCGTATCAAAGGAAGTATGAGCCAGCGTAAGCAGTGGTAACAGTTCCCGTCAAACTTATGTCTTCAGGATTCAATGGATTACCTTTACTGTCTGTGCCACCAATAAGAGCAATGCTTGGGTCAAAACTGCTTTTTGTTTGGACTTGCACGTCGCGCGTCTCTAAAGTTTGCTTGTCCTTCGTTACAGTCGCTTGGATTGCATTGACAGAAGGTGCTACAAGACTGGCTGCAGGGGCAACACTTGCTGTTACAACTGAAGAAGCTTCGGATGACTGAGCTGAATTTGTCTGCGTTAACGCAGCCGTTGACTGAGCGATGGCATTGGGTGCTACAAATTGTTGAGCAGCTACTGCTGAGATTTGTGGTGCAATCAAAGCTTGAGAAGCTGGTCGAGTACTAGGCTGAGTATTGACTGCCGACTGGCTCGACTGAGAATCCTTTGCCTGTTGTGCTTCGGCCGATTCCTTATTAGTCGGCGCTTGATCAATGGACGCAGCAATCTTAATAGTTTCCGGTGTCACCTCGTCAGCTTTAACTGTTTTACCAGAATCCAGCGCTCCCGCACCAATCACTGTCACAATCAGTGATGAGGCAAAGAGCCATTTTTTCCCCTTTTTCCAGGATCGAAAGTTAGCGCGCTTAACCTTAATTTTTTCAGTATCAGCAAACGCGATGTTTTGGCTTTTTTTCAAATTAATCCACCCCTTTTTCCTTTATCACAACTTAATCATTCGTTGTAACACCGTTAAAAACATTGCTTGCTTTAAACAAGTCATTGTTTTTGAGTGTTGTGGCATTCTACTGAGTTCTTTTTAAAATTACTTTTTGGTTCGAAATTCCATGGTTTATTAACGGTGATTGGCGAAGAAATAATGACTGGCAACACCCTAAGGTGCCGCACGGGGTAAGTTTTGTTTCCCTACCATATGGATCACCCTCACTTTCAATATTGTTACAATTTAGTTTTCATGGCGCCGTTTTGCACCCATTAGTGCCAAAGCACCCATCAATGCAACACCGGCTAGTGCTAGAGCACCAGCCGCATCGGTTTCACCAGTTTGCGGTAACGTGTGATCGTTGCCGTTTGCTGTGCCTGAACCCGTGATGTCGGCTGTATTTGTCTTGGCACCGGCACCAGTTTCATTTGCAACGGTGTGAACTGTGCCTGCATTGTCGCCATTCTGGTTATTGTTGCCCGTGTTGTTACCGGTTTGTGAACCATTGTTATCTGTGGTTCCTTTACCGCCTGTGCCCTGCTGTCCACCTTGACCAGTGCCTTGATTGCCATGATCAGTCGTTCCATGGTCTCCCGTTGGGTTCGACTTACCACTGGTAATCTGTGCGGCAAGATCACGATCAGCTTGTGCACGGGTTGCTGCGCTTTTTGCTGTATCAGCTGCAGCTGTTGCAGAGGCTGCATACTGAGCAGCAAATGATAATGCTTGTGCCGCCTTATTTGGATCCACATAATCGTGGGCCAATTCTTGTGCGGCTTTTGCATAGGCCGCGTATGAAGCAGCGTCTTTAGCAGCATTAGCTGCAACAAGTGCTGCACTGGCAGCATCTGACTTCAGATAAGCAAGTGAGGTGTTGTTTGGATTTGCTTGTGCAATGTTAGCTGTTTCGCTAGCAGCTTTGGCTGCGATGGAAGCAGCCAAATTGGCGGCGTTAACAGCACTATTTGCTGCACTTGTATAATCACTCTGAGCCGGATGGTTAACAGTTTCGGAACCAGCTGCGTGTGAGGATGCAAGACTCTTAGCAGTATCAGCAGCGGAGCTTGCTAGATCAGCTGAACTCTTAGCACCTGCAGCAGCACTGGAGGCCTTAGAATCATCACCAGACTTAGCGGCTTCCTTAGCAACAGCGGCTGACTTCGCAGCATCGTCAGCAGCTGACTTCGCTAGATCAGCTGAACTCTTGATTGCTGGATCGTCTGGATACTTCTTCCCAGCAGAACCAGCAACGTCAGCACTAGAACTTGCCTGACTAGCAGACTTGCCTGCGGCATCGGCATAACTAGATGCAGTATCACTCTTAGACTTAGCCTCATCCTTTGCTTTCGCAGCATCAGATGCCTTGGAAGCAGCGGAGCTTGCTAGATCAGCTGAACTCTTAGCACCTGCAGCAGCACTGGAAGCCTTAGAATCATCACCAGACTTAGCGGCTTCCTTAGCAACAGCGGCTGACTTCGCAGCATCGTCAGCAGCTGACTTCGCTAGATCAGCTGAACTCTTGATTGCTGGATCGTCTGGATACTTCTTCCCAGCAGAACCAGCAACGTCAGCACTAGAACTTGCCTGACTAGCAGACTTGCCTGCGGCATCGGCATAACTAGATGCAGTATCACTCTTAGACTTAGCCTCATCCTTTGCTTTCGCAGCATCAGATGCCTTGGAAGCAGCGGAGCTTGCAACAGCAGAAGCACTCTTTGCAACTGAGGCGGCACTGGATGCCGTTGAGTCATCGCCCGCTTGGGCTGCGCTCTTAGCATCTGTTGCAGCACTGGACGCGATACTTGCGGCTGACTTCGCTGCATCAGTTGCACTAGAGATTGTCGGATCATTCGGGTACTTCGTTGCAGCAGAGTCAGCAACATCAGCACTCGAACTTGCCGAGCTAGCAGCTTTAGTAGCATCACTCGCGTAGCTAGTGGCAGCCGTGCTCTTTGCCTTTGCAGCATCAGATGCTTTGGAAGCAGCGGAGCTTGCAACAGTAGAAGCACTCTTTGCAACTGAGGCGGCACTGGATGCCGTTGAGTCATCGCCCGCTTGGGCTGCGCTCTTAGCATCTGTTGCAGCACTGGACGCGATACTTGCGGCTGACTTCGCTGCATCAGTTGCACTAGAGATTGTCGGATCATTCGGGTACTTCGTTGCAGCAGAGTCAGCAACATCAGCACTCGAACTTGCCGAGCTAGCAGCTTTAGTAGCATCACTCGCGTAGCTAGTGGCAGCTGCTTTTTTAGCAGCAGTGATACTATCCGCAGTACTGCTTGCAATTCTAGCAGCTGAATCTGCTAAATCTGCGGCAGACTTAGCGTCTGCGGCTGCACTGGATGCCGTTGTATCATCACCAAGCTTAGCAGCATCTTTAGCAATACTTGCGGCGCTTGATGCATCGCTAGCAGCTTTCTTAGCAATATCGGTTACTCGAGAAATAGTTGGATCATCAGGGTACTTTGTTGCTGCAGATCCAGCAATGTCAGCACTAGAACTTGCTTGCCTAGCTGACTTGGCGGCATCGTTTGCATAGCTCTTGGCATCCCCGTCATGACCAATAGCTAAACTGGAAGCCAAATCTGCTGCAACGCTGGCGCGATCAGCGGCACTCTTGGCCACAGCAGCCGCACTTGATGCAGTTGGAATGTCGCCCCCTTGTGCTGCTTGTTTGGCAGTATCGGCTGCACTTGAAGCATCGTCAGCTGCCTTTTTGGCAACACTTGTCGCACTTGTAATAGATGCATCGGTCGGATACTTACTTGAAGCTGAGTGTGCAATATCTGCACTCGAACCTGCTTGGCTAGCAGCCTTAATCGCATCACCAATGTATTTATCGCCTTGGCTAGCAACAGCAGTTGCAATTCGGTTTGCATCGGCAGCAGCACTTGATGCAATCGCAGCTTGTGCTTTGGCCTGAACTGCTTCGCTTAAGGCAGTATCAACAAAACTACTTGCAGCATCGGCGGCAGAACTAGCTGTCTTAGCAAAACTAGATGCTTGGACGGCAAAGGAAGATGCCTGTGAAATGTTGCCAGCAGCGATGGCACTATTCGCCTGCGACGCAGCTCGACTTGCGGCTGTGTTTGCACTGCTTGTAACAGTTGCCAAACTAGTGGCAGAGGAAACATCTGACAAGGCTTGTGCCGCATAACTTGAAGTCTGTGCGGTTGCATCTGCAGCTACCTGCGCGAGACTCGTTAATGAGTCGTTGTTAGGGAATCGGCTAGCAGCACTCGATGCAATAGCATTTGCAGACTTAGCTGTGCTTGAAGCGGCACTCGCAATGGCACTTGCATTGTTAGCAGTAGTTGAAGCTGAACGTGCAATAACGGCAGCAGCTTGGGCACTATCGCTTGCTTGACTCGCTTTTACTGAAGCCTGATCGCCAGCACTTGAGGCGACGGCTGCAACTGCCTTGGCATGATCGTTTGCGTCAACAGCAACTTTTGCGGCGGAACTAGCCTTATACGCCTCACTCAACGCTTTTGCGGCAGCAGAACTAGTCTTGTCTGCATAGTCAGAGGCAGCAGCAGCGGCGGAAGCGGCCTTATTACCGTAGCTTTGCGCCGTACCGTTATCCCCTCTGCTACTTGCAGCGGTTGCCTGTGAAGCAGCCGTTATAGCAGCAGCATTTGCTGACTTAACTTGGTCGGCAAAACTGTTTGCTGCAGAAGCGTCTGAACTAGCATCAGTAGCAAAACTTGTCGCAACTGTGTTCGCACTTGAGGCAGTTTTAACAAGACTAGCTAGTGATGAGTTATCTGGATAATTGTTGGCAGTGCTAGAAGCATTCTGATAAGCAGAGCTTGCAACACTACTTGCTGTGCTTGCAATATCGCTTGCATTGTTAGCAACAGCACTAGCTGAATCAGCAGTATATGATGTCGTGCTTGAAGCAACTTTAACAGCAATATCACGCGCATTTGAGCCGGCAGACACAGCAATTTTTGCAGCACTGCTTGCTGCTCTTGCTTCACTTAATGCTTGGCCAGCAGCCGAACTCGCTTTATCCGCGATAGATGAAGCGATTGAACCTGCAATAGCTGCTTGATCAGCAAAAGAAGAAGCTGCCGTTAGATCCCCTGCGTCAATAGCGCTATTAGCCTTAGCTGCAGCAGAGGTTGCCTTAGCATTTGCGGAACTAACAACTGTTGCAAAACTGCTTGCCGCATCGGCGTCGGAACTTGCTAATGTAGCAAGACTGGCAGTTTGAGTGTTTGCACTTGATGCAACAGCTGAAAGACTTGTCAGTGAACCGTTATCCGGATAACGGCTGGCAGCACTTGAAGCATCCTGATAAGCCGAATCGGCAACACTGCTTGCTGTGCTTGCAATGGCACTTGCATTGTTAGCAGTCACTGAGGCAGTACTTGCAGTCACTGAGGCCGAGCGAGCCTGATCACTTGCCGAACTAGCCTTATCACTGGCAGAAGTGTTGCCACTAGTAATCGAAGCGGCCAGACTAGAAGCCGCTGTGCTGGCAACTGCCGCAATACTTGACGCATCTTTCGCAGCTGAGCTTGCCTGATAAGCTTCGCTCAATGCTTTGGTAGCAGCAGACTTGCCTTTATCAGCAGCCGAGGCGGCAGTTGAGGCTGCACTGGAAGCATCTGCTGCAAAAGACGATGCAACAGCGATGCTGCCAGTTGTATAAGCACTATTAGCAGCAGAGGCAGCAGCGCTAGCAGCATCATTAGCTGACGATACCGTTGCTGCGTAACTACTTGCCAGTGAAGCGTCACTAGAGGCTCCAGCAGCATAACTAGAAGTTAGGCTTGCTGCACTGGAAGCTGCTGCCGAAAGAGATCCAATAGACTGATCCTTCGGAAATCTGCTTGCAATACTGGAAGCAATATCGTTTGCTGACTTAGCAGTACTTGAAGCAGCGCTGGCGATTGAACTTGCTGAGTTGGCAACAACCGAAGCAGAATTTGCAACAACGGACGCGGAGCTAGCAACCGAAGAAGCGTGATCAGCAGTATCAGAAGTTGTTTTAGCAAGATTTGCTGCGACGTCGATTGCTGCCGCAGCAGCACTTGAACCGATTGCCGCCGTCGAGTTCGCCTGATCAGCTTCTATTGACGCTTGATTAGCAGCGTCATTGGCTTGACTTGCGAGATCTGCAGCAGTTGAAGCAACAGCTGATGCTTGAGCGTTAAAGGCAGAGGCGTTTGGCAAGTCACCCACTGCGATAGCGCTGTTTGCTTGTGAAGCTGCGAGACTTGCAGCTTTATTGGCGGCAGTTACCTTCGCAGCTAAACTGCTAGCTGTTGCAGCATCAGAAGAGGCGCTCTTTGCGTAACCACTCGTTGCAATATTTGCACTCGAAGCAACATTTGACAAACTCGTTAGCGATGAATTTGTCGGATAGCTGCTGATCAGTGATGTGGTCACATCATTGGCGGAACTAGCAACACTGCTAGCGGTGCTTGCAATGATGCTAGCGTTGTTAGCTACTGTTGAAGCAGATTTTGCAGCGACAGCAGCGGCGCTAGCTTTATCACTAGCAGCACTGGTATCTTTTCTTGTATCAGCCGTCAAACTGGACAATCTACCCGTTGCAGAATTTGCAGCGTTAGCAGCTACATCCGCTGCAGAACTGGCTTTAAGTGCTTCACTTTGTGCAAAACTCGCCGCCGTGCTTGTCTTATCCGCCAATGAACTTGCAAGTTTACCAGCAGCAACCGCCTGGCTGGCAAAAGTAACTGCAGCTGCGCTTTGGCCAGCAGCAATGGCACTATTTGCCTGAGAAGCAGCAGTCTTAGCAACATCATTAGCTGAGCTTGTTTGACCAGCGTAACTGCTTGCTACTGAAGCATCTGAACTGGCTTTAGTCGCAAAGTCAGAGGCAACATCATTGGCGCTTGAGGCAGTTGTCGACAGAGCAGCCAATGAATCATCTTTTGGAAAACTACTTGCTGCACTCGCAGTCACATTCTTAGCAGACAGGGCTACGCTGCTGGCGGTACTAGCGATAGCGCTAGCAGAATTTGCTACAACAGATGCGGTGCTGGCAACAACAGACGCAGACTGAGCAACATTGCTGCCAGATCCCGCACTATCCCCAGCACCAGTTGTCAACCCTGCGGCGATGTTGCCAGCAGCAGAAGCAGCATCTGCTGCGATGCCAGCTTGTTCTTTAGCCTTAAGCGCGTTGCTCATCGCCGAACTTGCAGCTGACTTCGTTTGATTAGCTAAAGCCGCCGCAGTAGATGCAGCACTAGATGCTTGGGCTGAGTACAAAGCAACCGCGGCAGAATCGCCTTTGTTAGCTGCGCTGGTAACTTGACCAACAGCAGCTTGCGCCTGTGAGTTTGCAACGCTCACTTGCGTTGCTAAATCACTCGCTTGGCTAGCAAAGGCACTTGCGGCTGTCGCATAACTTGAAGTCAAACTGTTTGCACCAGCAGCCTTAGCGGCCAAACTACCAATAGACGCATTGTCTGGAAAAGCGGAAGCAAGACCGGACGCCGTAGAATTAGCTGAACTTGCAGTCGTGCTAGCTGCCTTAGCAATTGCGCTAGCATTATTGGCCTCCGCAGAGGCTGATAATGCTACACCGTTTGCTAGGCTAGCATTACTACCGTCAGCTGTTGTACTCCCAGTTGTCGTACCTAAACTTCCAGCAATCTTGCTGGCATCACTAGCTGCCGAAACAACGATCTTAGCGGCATCACTAGCTGCAAGTGCTGAACTCAAAGCCGCCGATGCAGCAGTACTTGTTTGATCAGCTAACTGACTTGCAAGACCTGCGGCACTTGCTGCAATTGCAGCATAAGAACTTGCATCAGGTAAATTCTTCGAAGCCAATGCAGCTGTTGTTTGCGCAACCGCCGAGATAACAGCATCATTTGCAGCTTTTACTTTAGCAGCAAGATCGCTTGCTTGGGAATTGCTTGCAAAAGCTGAAGCTGCATAACTTGAAGTTGCGGCAGTGGCGCTTGAGGCAGTTGCTGAAAGCTTTGCAAGTGAATCATTAGTTGGAAACGCACTGGCAGCGTTATCAACAATCGCCTTAGCCGAAGCGGCTGTGCTGTTTGCGGTGCTTGCAATCGCACTTGCGCTATTGGCAATCGTTGAGGCTATTGTGGCCTTATCTAGCGCAATACTGCCAGTATTGCCCGCTGAAGAAGCAATACTTCCTGCTGATGCAGTACTGCTTGCAGATCCAGTGATTGCTGCTGCAGATCTGCCAGCATTCAGAGCGTTGTCAGCAGCTGAAGAGGCTGCATAAGCTTCACTTAAGGCTTTGTCAGCGGCCGCATTTGCAATTGGGGCCTGTTGACTCGCCACGGAGGCTGCACTCGAAGCAATCGTTGCAAAAGATGTAGCATCATCAATTTTCCCTGCAGCACTTGCTGCGTTAGCCGCTGTAGCAGCAGAAGCAGCGACATTATTCGCGGTTCCAACGACCGCCGCGATACTTTTAGCCGCAGCAGCATCTGAACTCGCATCGGTTGCATAGCTCGAAGCTACCGCAGTCGCACTAGAAGCTACTTTAGCAAGACTGGCAAGTGAATCATTCTCGGGATTAGCCGATGCAATACTTGCTGTTTGTGTGTTAGCCGAATTAGCTGCGCTGCTTGCACTACTTACGATGGAACTTGCTGAATTAGCCTTTGTCGAAGCGGCACTTGCAACGCTAGCGGCGCTTGCGGCAGTTGATGAATCAGTATCAGGATTGAGTGCCGATTTGACCGTCACTAAGAAATAAGACATGATAACGCCATTAAACGGACCTATTAATGGTTTTGACTGGTTCGTATCGATATTGAATTGAACCGCATAAACTCCTGGTGTTTTGTATGAAACTGAGGGAATCCAAATTGGAATATTAGCATCATTAGGCCGACCAACTTGATTAGCCAGAATACTTCCTACGGTGCCCGTTCCTTGGAATGTCAAAAATGGACCTTTGATCGAGCTAGAACCAAAAGGTGTTAAGTCATGCGTGTAATCAATGTTGTTCACTGCGGTACTGGCAACTATCGTTAAACCAGAAGTGAGTGTAAAGGTTGCCAAACTTCCATTACCGAAAGCTGTAAAATTCGATTGGACTACTTTATCAATTGAAGTATCTCCCGCAAAAATTGAAACATTTGGTGCAGTCACAGTAGCTGAACCGCGGCTATTCGATTGCGTATACACAATTGTACTTGGTGTACCAGCATCATCAACAACCGGCATTGCCGCAAGCGTTTTAGACACAATTGCTTTTCCAACGTCATTAACGGCAGCAGAAGCAGGCGTCACGCTGGAGGCTGCCGCGCTTGGTGCTGCACTGATAGGGCTGGCAGCACTCTCAGTTGTTTTGGACGCAGTCTGCGTTGTCACTTCGGGCGCACTTGATTGCGCCGCTTGTTTAACAATTGGCGTCGCACTTGATGATGTTGCGGGAGCAACTGAGGCTGTTACTGAACTTGTAGCCTCAGGTGTGGCTGACGGTGTTGCTGCAGAGGCAGACGCCGGTTGTGTTTGCTCATGGTTATCTGCTTTTGGTTGTGCTGCAACCGTGGCCGGTGCTGCGGTTGTCGCAGCGGTTGGTGCTGCAATGGTCGCTGCAGAGGCAGCTGTGCTAGGTACTGCCGGCGCAGTATGAATTGACGCTGCCGTAGCCGCGTTAATAATTTGCTGATCATCTTTTGAATCAGCGTGAACTGACTGGCCTTCGGAGGATAAAAGGCCAGCACCACCAGCAAGCAAAGTAAGCGTGCTAAACGCAAAAATCCAGCGTTTGCCCGCTTTGTACATCTTGAAATTCGTTGTCTTTGCTGACGGTTTTTCCTTACTAAACTTTCCCATGTGCTCACCCCATTCTAGTGAAAAATAAACTCATCATACGTTGTGTGTTACTCGCAGAAGAATCGCGTGAATCAATAGCTGCTAACCCTTGATACATCTTTTGATTCATTCCCGCCAGATTGTGACGAACGGTTAATCGGTCATTTGGAAGAAGATGAATGTTTAAATCATGACGCGTTCCCGACGACACTTCTGCAGGTATTTTGACGGTTAGTGCGAGATCGTTATTTATTTATTCGCCCCCTATCATAAAACGTATTAAACCCAACTTTAGATTCTTGTTCTTGTTTGGTCGCGAACCTAACATTAGATTAGTGCTAAATATATAACAGAACGATTAATATAACAACATTCTATTTTCAGAAACATTTTTTATAAAAAATGGTATCGCATTCAAAACCCCCTTTCTAAAGGTTTTATAGAATTAAACACGAACGTTTTAAAGTACATAAATAACATAATGTCTTTTTATATAAAATCATTTACGAAAAATTGACGTCTAAATTTGCCAAATCAGATTCAATAACGCCTATTATTTAACTATTATATTAGTTTCTCAGGACCAGTCTTAAGAAACTTTTCTGAATTTTATTTACTTTTATGTTCACTAAGTTTTCTAAACCGCCCATATACGGTTGTTTTCCACCTATACTAGTTTCTCTAAAATTTAAATGATGGTTTATAGAATGCCATAATGATTTTATAAGAATTTGACAAAGATTAGCGTTTGTCATCTAATTATCGAGCAATCACTGCTGTCTGTACTTCAAGTCTGACTGTCATTAAGAGCGATTTTTCAAAGGACATGCAAAGCTTGTCTTTTCGTCATAACGTGAAAGCACAGCAGCATGGCTGGTTCATGTTTCATTCAACGAGCATCAAAAAAGGTCTTCCAAGAATGGAAAACCGTTGTTCATTCAATGTTTAGTTGATTTGACTTAAGCGTTCAGTTAGCAGACAGTTTTTTAACCGCCTTAGTGGCAACTTAACTCATGAAATGATGCCAACTGTCAATTTTTTGGACGTCCTCGGGCAACGCCAAAACTTCTGGCCGCTCAATAAATTGTTCGTTCACCAAATAGCGCAATGGTTTGAGTAATTGGGGCAGTATCAATTGATCAGGTTCATCGTTGATGATAGGGATGAGGTGATCGTGCATCGCTGGTTCATTCACCAGCTGGACGAAAAGCTCGCTTGAAGCATCAATGTAAAGTTTGCGATCAGTATGGAGAAAATTCTGCGTCAACCACCAAACCAAAATCGCATTCATATCCGTAAACATATGAACAGGTTCACCTGCCTGATTGTTGAGCCAATACTGCTTGATCAAAGGCAACGCATTGATGATTGGAACGCCGCCAATATTGAAAATCGTCGCTTGAATCGTCGTGTTGGTCAGCACTGGCTCAAGAAGTGAAATTTGTTGGAAGTCAGGCAGTTGCGCATAAAGTTCAGAAGCGAAAAGTCGCTGATCCTCGTCATAACTATCCTCTCGAGTCAATTGACCTGCATGAAAATAACTCATCATCGTTACACGTTTGCGATCATCATGCGCAATTTTTAATGCAATTCGCCCTTCATCGTCTAAATAGCGATCCGTCCGACTGCCGGCTGCTGGCTTGACCTTGAACTGTTCAAGCAAATGCGTGCCAAAAGCAGCCTGTGTTCGGTTGGCAGCGCCGCGATGATGCAGGTCATCATAAAAATTATGATACGAAGTCTGCGGTAAAAAAAGCTTCTTCTTATCCCGATAGCTCATGAAGCGCGATGTCGCATCAAGTTCAAGATCGCCGGTGATGACGCTTGGTGAAAGTGCCTCTTTCTTGAAAAGGTTCATCACCGACCGAATCCTTGCCCACATTTCATCCGGCATTTCTGTCGGGAGCATATCCAAGTATAAATAATCCGTTTTGACATCATCAAACGAGAAACCTGCCAAATCACTTTCCTGTCGTTGTCCCGGTTCAACAGCCTGCTTCTTTATGTTAAAGAAACTCATTGCTTGATCTCCCCCTTTTTCCTCGCGAGCGTCATCCAACCAGCTTGTAAGCGAAGCCTTATACTGATTCTAGATTGACAAACGTGTGGTAGCGCCGATAAGCAGCTATTGTGCATTCGGTCACTTTCATCTACGGCCAAGTATGCCATAGCAAACAAAATTTCTGCCACTATTTAGGTCGGTGGAGGGCCAGTTTGATCAGCAATTTTTAAGTTAACTTCAACAAGAAATCCCGCAAAAAGCGCAATCTATCTTGCGCTTTGCGAAATAAATCAGTCTGATACTGAGTCAACACTTCTTCTCTAAATGGGCGCTGGTCAATGTATTGATCGTATCGTAGCTCAATTTGAATGGCGGTGATATTAGGTTGATGACCGTAGTAGCGCGTTATGTCACCGCCACGAAATGGAAAGTTATTTTCAACTGTGAAATCATGTGCAGCAAACGCGGCGGATAGCGTTTGTCGAAAAATTTTACTAGTTGTTCGGTCATGGTCATTGCCTAACACGATTGTTTTTGGCTTGATACCAGGGTAATGAGGATATTGGGCAAAACTATGCAAGTCAATTAAGTAAGCATGGCCAAATTTTGCCTGTTTTTGCTTTAAAATCATTGTTAGGGCGTGACGATACGGCCAATAATAGGTTCTCAACCGTGATTGCAGTGTTTCTGGCGGTAGCGGCCGCGCGTATAGAGGATGGTTGAACGTATTTCGCTGATAAATTGTGGCAGAACGATAATCGTGATCTGAATCTAAGGTAACAGCACGATTGGGATCGGCGACATAGCGATTAACACGATTGATCAGCGTCGTGAAGCCGGTTTGCGGCAGGAAGTCATAAAGCGCAGGCAAGAACCAGTCGCTATTGGCCAACACGGCAGTTGGCAATAAACGCTTACGCATGTCAGCAGGGATCCAAGTACCACTGTGCGGGAAACTAATCACAACAGGAGATGCTGCGTCTGCATGCAGCAACTCAAAGGTAGCTGATAGTTGTTCGTTTTCACCCATTTTCTTTCCTCCTCGGTGACTGTTATCGGATCTAGAACAGGTACAGGTTGAGACATACTTCTAAGACGACAAAGCAAAAGCGAACAATTTTCCATTTGGAAATTTGTTCGCTTTTGCCTGCTCATAGATAATTTATTATGATTTTAAGGACCGTAGTGCCAAGGCGGAGCAATCGTAGGCCAGATGGGGCTCAGCCGTGCAAACAACACAGCGACGGTTTCTGGAGCTGATGTCTTTGGGCTCGAAGCGCCGTCACAGCGTTCCAGCCCCAGCTGGCCGGAGATTGCGGAGTTTGGCACGGCAAGGAAATTTTAGCCTAGCATCTTCCTACGATTATTCGGAATTTAATGAATCACAAGTTCTATGAGGGTAAGATGGCTCACCCTCTTCCGCATACAGGTGATTTTTAATTACTTCTGGTGTCCTTCTTCAGGCAGCAAGATAGTTTGACTCTCGCCGTCGTCGTAAGCCATGACTGTGTCGGGAAAACTGGGATCATACGGGAATGGCAGATCAACTGACATCTCCGTTGCCGCGCCATTTTCACTAAAATGAACGGTCAGCTTCCCCTGATTATTCTGCAGATCGAAACGTAACAAGTTATTTAGCGGAACAACCCCTTGCAGATTTCGATCGATGATCATCCAAATGCTATCAATGATTTCACCTGGCAGATTCGAGATGACGCCAAAAGTCGCGAACCGACTGTGATTTGTCTCAAACATACACGCGATCTCCTTCCTTCAGTCTTGCGTGGCAATATCCGCAAATTGTGCATCAACAAATTGCGCCAAAATTTTAGGATCAATGCCAACTGAGCGACCCACTTTACCGGCGGAAACAATGATCGTTGCCTGGCCCTCAGCCTCTTGACTGATAAAAATAGGATACTTATGCCGTTCGTGAATGCCGATGGGTGTGTTAGCACCATGCTCGTAACCTGTGGTTTTCATGAGATCCTTCAGCGGCACCATGCCCACTTTGCGGTTACCAGAGACCTTGCTTAGTTTTTTATAATCAACATGCCGATCGAGCGGCACGACGCCGACCACCGGACCAGTTTTGTTGCCCGTCAAGACCAGCGTTTTATAAATCTGATGTTCTGGTACATCCAGATGGTCAACTGTTAGCTGAGCAACATCGCCCACCTCTTCAGTCGGAAATTCGTAAGGCACATAAGCGATCCCCGCTTTGTCCAACATTTTTTCGACCAAGGTCTTTTCAACCTTATTGTGATGTTTAGCCATCGCGATCCCCCCTAAACGCGATCACAGTCGCAGCAATCTGCGTGTAAGAACCTCGAGTGCGATGGGCCCAAACCCGGTCATCACGCCTGAGGCTACTTACACGCCGGTTTCTATGCGCGACTGCTCACGCTCTTGCTTAAATGCGCCACCTTGCGTAGCCAACCTACATGCATGTAAGGACCTTGGTGGCAATGGTCAAAAGACGGCCATCACGCCCAAGGCCGCTTACACGCCAGCCGCTAACCGCACTGGCTCACGCTCTGTCTTACGTTAATCCCGATGCCACTTAAAATACTAGGGCATTTTGACTGAAAATACCACTATCATGCGCCAGTGTATGACATCAGCGTGAACATGTCATAGTCTTTGATCTTGTCGCGGCCGTGCAAGTCGCTTAGCTCAATCAAAAAGGCGGTGCCGACAACGATGCCGCCAAGCTGTTCGACCAAGCGAATCGTAGCAGCAATCGTGCCGCCAGTGGCCAACAGATCGTCGCAAACTAGGACACGTTGGCCAGGTTTAATCGCATCCTTATGCAAGTATAAGGTGGCTTCGCCATATTCAAGATCGTAGCTGGCTTTAACGGTTGGCCGTGGCAACTTCCCTTTTTTCCGCGCCGGAGCAAAGCCAATACCCAGCTTGTACGCCACTGGACAGCCAACAATGAATCCGCGTGCTTCTGGGCCGACGATCATTTCAACGCCTTTGTCCTGTGCATAAGCAGCAATTTCATCTGTCGCTGCAGCATAGGCTTTGCCATCTGCCATCAAAGGTGAAATATCACGAAAAATAATCCCTGGTTCAGGGTAATCCTGCACACTGGCAATGTAATCTTTAAAGTTGATGGTCATGATTCTACCTCACTGTCTGAATGCTCCGTCAGCAACATGGTTTCAAGCTGAGCGCGCGGCATGGTCTGTAACTGTTGCGCCAGATCTAGAAAGGCTGTGCGCGCTGCATAAGCCTTCGCCGTTTGCAGCGGCTTTTTCGCCGGGGCTGTGACTGGAGAAATAAAAGCACCCTCTATTGTAACAAAATCGAGTTCAAAAAACACCTGAACCGCTAAGATCACTTGATGGACGGTTAAATGGACCGCCTTAGCAATCGCTGGAATGTGATGCTTGTCGAACCCAGGATGGGCCTTCAGAAAACGCAACACGGCCCCAAATTCTGCCCGCGTCGGTATAGCAACCAAGCGGCTTGGTGCGCCGTAAAACATGACGGCAACAGGTGGCTGCACATACTGCATCACCTGATGCAACGCGGCAGCATCTTTTGGCAAGTCGACTAAAACTGCATTCGCTAAAGGCGCTTGAACCTGAGCAGCGATGGTCGTTGGCCCACCAAAGGAAAATTGCCGCTCAAACTGTTGCTTTACTTTCGCATCAAAAAACACATACGTGCGGCTGGCTTTGAACTGGCCGCCGTCAATCGTTGGCATTCGCCAGTCAATGACTTGCGGCTGTTTGACTTCATAGTCTTTCAACATGAGTTGTAGACTGGTATGACCTTGCCAAGTGTTTTGATCCAGCTGAACTGCCAATTTAACGGCCTGTGCCGTTGCCAGTGTTTCCGCAGCATCACCATAGCCAAAACCAATCACATTGATGCCTTGGTCAATTTGAAAACGCAGGTGATTGTTTTCTTTACCAATCTGTTTCACATTTTGGATAACTTGCGGGCGTACTGAGAAAACCGGTTCGGGATTGCCTTGACCAAACGGTGCTAACTGACGGATCAATTGATAGTGATCAAATGTCAAATCAGCATCTTCCAGCCTCGTTGAGATAGGCAGCGTTGGTTTCGGAACAGTTTTCAGCATTGTTGCCGCAGCCGCCTCCATCTGCGCATGAATCGATGGTAAATCCGTTGTTTTAGCTGTGAGACCGACTGCCATATGATGGCCACCAAAATGGACCATGTGTTCCTTTGCTGGCTCTAAAGCTTTGAAAAGATGATAAGCCTCGATCGAGCGACCTGAGCCTTTGGCAGTTTCGCCATCATCTGCAATGTTCATAATTAACGTTGGCTTGCCTGTTGCTTCGACAACCTTGCTGGCCACAATCCCGACAACCCCTTCATGCCAACCTTTACTGGCCAGCAATAATGTTTTGGCCGCTTGGTTTTCCGGCGCCTGTGCCATCGTCAAAGCTTCCTGAGCGATCTTTGCAACTAATCCTTGTCGTTCCTGGTTTAGCTTGCCGACTTGTTCGGCCAACTCAGCCGCTACGTCATCCTCAAATGTCGTCAGTAACGTTACGCCAGGATTCGCGTCGCCCATCCGCCCAAGTGCATTCAACCGCGGTCCGATGACAAAACCGACCGTTGTTTCATTCACGGTTTCCGGGGCAACACCGGCTTCCTTTAAAATAGCCGCAAGCCCGACCCGTGGCTGAGTCTGGATCATTTTTAAGCCTAATTGCGCAATCACGCGATTTTCATCGGTTAAGCTGACCAGATCAGCAATGGTACCCAAAGCTGCCAAGTCAACGCTTTCTAACGGTGGTTCGCCTAATAAGGCCGTTGCAACCTTAAAGGCAACGCCAGCCCCAGAAAGATCACCGAACGGATAATCGCCATCTGGATGCCGTGGATGAACAACGGCCACCGCATGCGGCAACTTTGCTGGCAACTCGTGATGATCGGTCACCACCACATCCATGCCTGCAGCCTGTGCCGGATTGATGACTGCGGCACCAGCAACACCGTTATCAACGGTGATTACCAACTGTGTGCCAGTTTTTTGCAAATAAGCATAAACTTCGGCATTCGGCCCATAACCATCGGTGAAGCGATCAGGAATAAACACATCCGGATCGGCGCCCAGACTTTGCAAGGTCTCAAGCATGATGGCACTGCTGGTCAACCCATCAACATCGTAATCGCCATAAATCGTGATTTTTTCATTTTGCTCAATTGCCTTCAAAATCCGGGCAACGGCTTTATCCATGTCATGCAAGGCGAATGGATCATGCAATCGACTAGTGTCTGGGTGCACGAACGCATCATAATCTGCCTGATCATTAATCCCGCGTTGCAGCAACAAGGTCGCTAAAAATGGTGGGACACCCAATGTCTCGCTAAGCGCGTGTGCATCAGCTGCTGCAGGTTGTGGGGCGAGTTGCCATTGATACTGCGTCATATCGTCTCGTTCCTTTCTAACCGATCCAGTATACCAGAGAAAGCTTGGTGAATTAACCGGTATGCCTAAGTTATCTTTGGCAGATGCTGACTGACAGGACACAAACAGAATGCGTGTCGGCATGACATGTTATTGTGTCGGACATTCAATGCAAGCCATCCGTGCGACTCATTGAAAACGTGATATAATTAAATTGTGAATAAGCCCAACTCCAGTCAGCGACTTAAGATGTGTGATCAGCTTAAGTTGGTCATGCGATAAGGAGGAAGCACCATGGCAAAATCTCAAGACCAATTCAATGAAAAGGTCGGTAAAGAAATTAACGTTTCTGACGAGGCCGTCGATAAAGCAGCTGCCCAAATCGAGAAAGTCGGTTACGTCACTGAAAAGGACGTTCCGGAAATGATCGATCGCGATTACACTCGGGCATTGTCCAAGAAGGTTTCGGCAAAACTTCACAAAGACAATGACGATGATTACTTCTACGAAGAGCCTTTTGACTATGAAAATGGCCGCATTGCAAATATCATGTGGGACATGGATAAAATTAAGACCCGCGAAGAAGCCATGAAAATTTTGGCTGATGAACTTGGCCTTACCGTTCCTAAGATTGTAATGCGTAAAATCGACGAACAGGTCTTCTAGTCTGGAGGAGTTTCACAGCTTCAGTTTCTGCAGCTGTGGACGCGGTTCAACTTTAATAAAACAACCGGTATCCTTTGCGGAGCCGGTTTTTTTGTGAGCGCGAACAAACCACACTTAAAAAACGGCGCGTAAGTGGTCTTAAGGCAAACGGTCAAAACCGTGGCCTTAATTTTCACATGTAAGCCTTCTGCAATTGCGAGCACGTTATGGCGATAATCGGCAACATCAGGATAGCAGCTAGTGACAGGGATTTTTCAAACACATCATCATGCAACCGCCAGCTTATTGTGTGATAATGATGATAAAGAAAGGATGTGAATGCCATGGCTGACCAACAGGAATTAGATGATTTTTTTGCCCACGCCAAGGCTGCTCTAGATTTGCACGCTGACACCTATGAAGATGCTTACCAACTCGGCGGTGCAAAATTTGCTGATAAACTCGCTGCATTGGTTAAAACCGGCAAGAAAACCGCAACTTCAAGCGGCTTTGAGCTGTATACTATTGAACAGGATCCGCTACCCAACGCCGGCGTCTATAATATTATCTTGAATCGGGCGGATAAGCCTGTTGCCTTGACTTTCACGGACAATGTTTTTGTAACGCCATTTATGAAAGTGACTGCCGATATTGCTAAACGCGAAGGAGAAGACGATCAATCCTTAGCTAGTTGGCGTGAAGTCCATCAAGCCTTTTTCAGTCAGGAATATCAAGCGAATGGCATTCAATTTGATCCAGAATCATCCATGGTCGTGGTCGAGGAATTTCATACTGTGTACCCAGTCGTTCAAACGAGGTGAAAGCAATGAATCTCAAGCATCGTACAGCGATCACAGAAAAGAAAGTCACGCAAAAGCTCGATGACATCCCCCATCCCACACTTGATGCCACACTCTACTTACTCGTTTTCAGCATCACTGCTATCGGCGGCCTAGTTTCCTATGGCGCCTATCAGCTCTTTAAACCGGAGCGAAAGTTAGCCCACAAAGCAAAAACACTCGTTGATGAACATGAAGATGACCACCAACACAAGGCATAAAAAAAGCAGGTCACAACGGCCTGCTTTTTGCTTGTTTTGAAGAAGATGTGGGCAAATCACCAAGGTCTTTGTTTCTATGAAAACAGAACTGCCTATTTACCTTGGCTTTCTTCATCATTCATCTTCAGAATACTCATAAACGCTTCTTGTGGAACTTCCACAGACCCCACTGATTTCATTCGCTTCTTACCAGCCTTTTGCTTCTCTAAAAGCTTCCGTTTCCGCGTGATGTCGCCGCCATAACATTTTGCAAGAACGTTTTTACGGTAAGCCTTCACAGTGCTTCTGGCAATGACTTTATTGCCAATCGCAGCCTGAATCGGAATTTCAAACTGTTGACGCGGTATCGTGGTTTTCAGACGCGCAACAATGGCCTTGCCGCGTTCGTAAGCAAAGTCCTTGTGCACGATGGTACTGAGCGCATCGACAGGATCGCCATTGAGCAAGATGTCCATCTTAACCAGATCACTTTGGCGATAGCCGGTGATTTCATAGTCCAGACTGGCGTATCCCTTCGTGCTGCTCTTGAGATCATCGAAGAAGTCGTAAATGATTTCTGAAAGCGGCAAGTTGTAAATCACATTCACCCGATACTTGTCTAAATAATCCATCGTCACAAACTCGCCGCGCTTACGTTGCGATAACTCCATGACTGGCCCGACATAATCATTAGGCACCATGATTGAGGCTTTGACATACGGTTCGCGAATTTCTTTGATTTCGCTAACTTCTGGCATGTCAGCTGGGTTGTCGATCGTTTTTTCAGTGCCATCGGTCATGATGATTTCATAATCCACACTTGGCGCGGTCATGATCAAGTCAAGGTCGTAATCGCGTTCTAGTCGCTCTTGGACGACATCCATATGCAGCAAACCTAAGAACCCGCATCGGAAGCCAAAACCAAGCGCCTGCGAAGTTTCTGGTTCAAATTCCAAAGCCGCATCGTTCAACTGCAGCTTTTCGAGCGCCTCGCGCAAATCGTTAAACTTGGCATTATCAACTGGGAAAAGGCCTGAATACACCATTGGCGTGATTTTGCGATAGCCTTTCAGCGGCTTTTCTGCTGGCCGATCCGCTAAGGTCACCGTATCACCCACACGAGTATCCTGAATGGTTTTGATCGCGGCTGTGATATAGCCAACATCTCCGACCATCAGAAAATCACGTTTGACCGCTTTAGGCGACATCACGCCGACTTCGGTCACTTGAAATTGCTTGCCATTGCTCATCAGCTGAATGGTGTCGCCGACTTTAACTTGGCCTTCCTTGACGCGCACATCAAGCACAACGCCACGGTAATCGTCATAAACCGAGTCAAAAATCAGTGCTTGTAATGGCGCATTCAAATCGCCAGATGGTGCTGGCACATCGGTCACAATCCGCTCAAGAATTTCAGGCACGCCTAGGCCGGTTTTACCACTGGCCAAAATAGCATCGGAGGCATCCAGCCCGATCATCTCTTCAATTTCCTCTTTAACGACATCTGGCTGGGCACTCGGTAAATCAACCTTGTTAATGACCGGGATGATTTCAAGGTCATCATCGATCGCTAAATAGACGTTGGCTAATGTCTGGGCTTCGACGCCTTGGGTGGCATCCACGACCAGCAAGGCCCCTTCACAGGCCGCCAGACTGCGGCTGACTTCATAGCTGAAGTCAACATGTCCCGGTGTGTCAATTAGATGAAAAATATAAGTTTCGCCATTTTTAGCTTTGTAATGCAGTTCAACCGCATTTAGTTTAATGGTAATGCCACGTTCACGTTCAAGTGCCATATCGTCTAGCACCTGCGCCTGCATATCACGTTTGGCAATGGTATCGGTCAACTCCAAAATACGATCAGCAAGGGTCGACTTCCCGTGATCAATGTGGGCGATGATCGAAAAATTGCGGATATGCTTTTGGCGGTCCAGCATTTCTTCTTGATTCATGTTTAGTAGTGCCTACTTTCTAAGCGAATGTGATATGAGTTCTATTATAGCAGAGCTTGACGCTGCTCGGTAGAAACGGCAGTAGCGCGTGAACAAGCCAAGATAGAAATCGGAACCATAAGCAGCCTTCTCAGCCGAATAATGTTGGCATGACACTCAAATGCCATCGAAGACAAAGAAATCGGACGGCTCGTTTGCCTTATAGTGGGCTATCTCGCTTCGGCGAACATCTTGCCAAACAGTTTCGTGGTGCTTCATCCCAAGCTGATGATAAAGCGTCAGCGTTTGGTCAAATAAGGTAGCTGCTTCAGATTCTGCACCTTCGAACAACTTAAGCCAGCCCGCCATAAATGGCAGGAAAATTGAGATGTCAGCTAACTCAGCTTTTTTCGCTTCTCTTTGAGCCAAGTTTAGACATTGAGCTGCCTCTGCAAAATGTGTTTGGGTAATGTAGGCTGTGGTAGCGGTGAAATAGACATAAAACAGCTCGCGTTGATAACCCGGAATGGCGGCCAAAAGAGCCGACTTGCGTTTAACATTGTCGATGAATTGACGGTTGACTGCCAAAGGAAAAAGCCGCGCACTTTGCTTAAACAAGCGCATTTCATGCAACCCCCATTGATCAACATTTTGTAAATAATAGGCAATCCCTGACAAGTACGGGGGATGTCCGAAATGCGCATAGCCATGGCGAATTTGCAAAAAATGATCCAGTTGAAGACTGTAACGTTTTTCATTTTGACGCTCAAGCATGGTTAAGCGCTGGTCAATGGCCTCATGATCATAAGGATGCGACAGTCGATCATAGCTGTAGCGAATAAGGTTCAAGTAAGCTTCAATTTGCTGTTCAGAGACCGACTTGGCGGTGCCGGTTCGGATTACTTGGAACTCATCAAAACTGACAGCAATGCGGTCTAGCAAATGAATAAACCGCTCAGTCGAAATATGCAGCTGATCATGCTCAAACTGTGAGATCAACGAAATAGAATTAACGTCATCCGCCACTTGTTTTAGCGTTAATCCTTTACTGCGTCGCAAACTTCGAAAAGTCGCACCATACTGCATATGACATCACCGCCTCAACTTTTTAGCATACTGAAATTATAGCACCGACACATGTCATCCTCGGTACCTTATTCATTAAGAGGTGATCCCGATGACATTTTTTCAGGAATTATTACGGCTTAAATGGCGGCTGGTGACCTATATTGGCCTATACGGATTGATGACCAGTGCCTTAACTGCGACAGCCATATTGAGCGGGAATGCGATGACAGCACTCACGCATTTTCATCGCACCATGTTTATTGAGGCGGCACTTTTGCTGGTTATGGTGACAATCACCCAGCTTGCCTTAGCAACGTTGACCAATATTGACCAATTCGTCCTCCAGCGCCATCTCAACAACAATATTCGCCGTCAACTCGTCGCCAATATCGCTAAAATGTCCTATCTGACTTATCATCGTCGCACGGATGCCGTTTATACTTCGTGGCTCACCAACGATATGAACACGATCAATCAGCAGGGACTGCGATATTTTTCTTACATGATTCAAGCTATCTGGCAGGTTCTGCTTAGTGCGATCGTCTTGGTGAATTATCAAATTAGTTTTTTACCGACTGTTACATTGGCAGCTACTGCCCTGTTGATAGTACCGCTGCTCTATCGCAAACGACTGGCCCGGGCCGCTGCCGAATTTAGCCATCAAAACGAGCGGTTGAACAAGAAAATCAGCGATGTTTTGGCAGGATTCGACACCTTGTTGATGGCTAATCGCCAAACGTTGCTGATAAACCGAATCACTCACGCTTCTGATGAAACCGGTCAGGCAAATCTTCACTATATGCAATTTGACATGTTCACGCAATTTCTCATTAACCTAGTCAATTTGGCAAGCCAACTGGCGCTTTTGATCCAGGCAGGTCTATTGGCTTACCAACACCAACTGGCAGTTGGTGCCGTCGTAACAATTTACAGTCTTGGCGGTTCAACCTTCAGTGGCTTAACGTTGCTGAGCTTCTCCTTAACGACCCTCAAGTCAGTCAAGCCGATTTTTAAAAAGTTTGGGGCGGCTGCAATTACCTTACCGAGTACTGGACAAAAGATCGGGCCACTAGCGCACGCTTTGAAGATCAAGCAGCTTGATTTTACTTATGGCAATTGCCGTGAACCAATCCTCCGGCAACTTAATCTCACTATTTCCGCATTAACAAAAATAGCCGTTGTCGGTGCCTCTGGTCGTGGTAAAACGACCTTAGTCAAACTATTGACCGGTTTGTTGCAGCCAACTCACGGCGGTATTTATTGGGATCAGATGCCTTATCCCGAGATTGATGGTGGTTCTTTACGCAATCAAATTACTTACATTGATCAATCACCATACCTTTTTAATGCAAGCATCCGGTTCAATATCACATTAGGCGATCCTTTTACTGATCGCCAGCTCAATCAAGTCTTAACGCTGTGTCAGTTAACGACCTTCGTCGCAAATCAGCCACACGGCCTGGAGACCATCCTCAGTCAGAATGGTAGCAATATTTCTGGCGGTCAAAAACAACGACTGGTTTTAGCCCGCGGCTTGATTCGCAACCGGCGTTTGGTTATCACAGATGAAAGCACAGCTGCCTTGGACGAACCCACGGCCATCAAAATTGAGCAACTGCTCGTCACATTGCCAAATATCACTTTGATCATGATCACACATCATCTGCATTCACAAATCGCTAAACAAGTGGATCGGATCATCAAACTGTGATGATGGCTTGTCTCCACCAAATAATCTAAGATTAGTTCCTGTAAAGGATGTCGGTTTCCAACTCCTTACCGGATTTTTCTTTTCTCCCGTTACACTGTAAAATTGGGATATTATTCACAACCAGCAAAAAGGCCAACAATTTCCAAAGCGGAATTGTTAGCCTTTTTCTCATGGATAATTTTTATTGGGATTTAAAGATCCCAGTGCCAAGGCGGAGCAATCGTAGGCCAGATGGGGCTCAGCCGTGCA
>OKOR01000077.1_pt1 | contig 41698 bp, 36 predicted proteins | sample 1614771 | NCBI WGS metagenome assembly OKOR01 (sample SAMN04436970, study PRJEB24849) | human gut metagenome | biome: human gut; feature: NICU; material: stool | host: Homo sapiens | place: USA: Saint Louis, MO | collected 2010-03-22
ATAATGCATATATTAGCTTAACTGCCTGAATTATAGAATTTTTAAGCAGCCACTAATTATGCAATCTAGGACCCAATGAGGTTTACCTTTCTATCGATTGCTATTATTCACTACAGGGTCGGTAATCACTGTTTGCCGCGGCCATCACAGGCAATTGCCGCGTCTTCATCAACCGGTAAAATGATACTTCACTTTAAGTCCTTCTGATTCATCAAATAATTTGACTTCAAATAATACTCGATATCATCATAAGTTTTAATGGCCTTTTCGGTTTTCTTTGCCGGTTTTGTCGTCAAGGCACCATTAATCATATAATGGTTCTTCGTGCCAAAGACGGGTACTTGTTGTTCAAGCTTCTGCAGTACTTGCATAAACTGAGATCCTTGCCATCCCGCATGGGTAAAAATCTCAGGTAGCATATACATAGGACTCATTGTCGGGCCTGTGCCGCTGAAATCGGTAGTCAATAATTTTTTTGCAGCTTGATTAGACCAAATGACATACGGCGTGTTGTAGTAGTTCTCATACCCTTCGTGGGTCGATTGTTTCAAGTTAATCCCCAACATCTTGTACGTTGAGTTCTTGTCGCCTCCCCAAGGGTTATGGTCACCCCAAAAAGCTAAGACCACTGGTTCATCAAGCTGATCCAACTCATTTTTAAGTTCTAGCAAAGCATCCGAGGTTTCCTTAATGCCCGTCAAATAGTTGTTAATAATCGCATAGTCCTTCTTGTTATAACCCTTTTTCCAAGGAAGTAGCGCCTCACCATCAAACGCTGTGTCGTAAGGTCCATGATTTTGCATCGTGACTGTTTGATTAAAAAATTGTTTACCACTAGCATTCACCTGTTTTAATTGTTTAACAAGGTCTTTAAAAACCAAGGTATCAGGCACGACGTCAGCATCACTAACATGTTGATTATAGTAGTTGTCTCTAAACAGAGTTTTCTGGAAACCCAAGTACCGATCAATATTTTGCCGATTATAAAACCATGCATCACCTGGATGCATGAATCGCGTGACATAGTTTTGCTCATTGAAATAATGGACAAAAGAGTTAGTCATGCCATTAATCGGACTCATATCGGAAAAGCCAGTTAAAACCTTACGCTCGGTGTCAATTGTACCGCCACCAAAAATCGTAGTTGTTAATTGTCCTGCCATCCCTTCAGAAGCAACCTCATGCAAACCTGCATAGACAGAAGGATCAATATCTAAATCAGACCACTTTGAAAAGTCCTGAAAAGCCTCAAGCTGAACGGTGATGATATTAATACGTTTGTCAGCGGGAATACTTTGATATTGATATTTATTTAAAGCTTCCTTAGCATTGTCAGCACTGTAGTTGTCTGGTGGCACTAACCAATCATTCTTGACTGAATGAATAAACGCAAACATGTAACCATTCACAACGTAACGATCAGCATCAGGTCCCCAAGGGTCATCATTAGCTAAAACATAGTGATCGTCAACGAGATAGTAACGACTAAGGCCATATGCTGACCCAAGCAATAAAAGAAAGACCATGACTAACCGAACGTTCAATCGCGCTGATACCGGTTTCAAAAAAAGGGTGATAATGACCGTTAATAACAACAAACTGCCAATTACAAATAAATATTTGGCTGGCGGGACATAACTATACCGTGCACCCATATTACTTGCCTCAGATGCCAAGGAAATGTTAGCAAAGTCAAATGGGTAATCACGGTACTGCAACATAAAATAATTCACCATTGCGACAATGATTGCCGGAATCTGGCCGACAAAAACGGCTAACATCATTCGGTTAAAAAGTGCATAGGCGATCAGCATGATGACAAAAATCGGCATGAAATTGAGTAAAAGTAACGTTGGACTCGTGAAAACCATCTTGGTCAGTTTCAAATCATACGCTGCTGATGACATGTAAATCGTTGCAACGCCAGTAATAATGGCCAGCACAGCCAGCACAACAATATTTCTTGTGACTAACCCACACTGGTGCCAACGATACTGTCTAAAACTAGTAAAGAATTTACGATTAGCATAGATTTTTGTAACAGGTTGTAACTGTGTACCTCGAACAATTTGTCGGTAAAAATGCGGGGATACAACAAGGGAATCAGTCCGCAAATAAGTTATCTTTTCAGCAAGTGGGCGCGCTGCTGGTAAAGGATAACCTTGCTCATCTAAATCTAAGCCAATATGCCTCCCCCCTGATAGTAGCCAGTCCAAAAGCTTGTCGGGTATCGGGGCCACAATCCATGTGTCAGACTTGACCTTGTGATGAGATTTTTTTACGAGTCGCTGGCCAAGTCGTCGCCATCTCGATTCATTGATTGGTTGTTTGAATAACCATTGCCAGTATCTAGCTTGAAAGGTCGTTATATCAATACGTTTGAACCTAAACAACAGCCAAGCATAGCCCATTGGAAAGATGATCCAAATTTGCCAAGGTCTATACCGCAAATAAAACAGTAGAAGCGTAGCATTAAAATTTTGCCGGTTAAATCGAGTATCAATATCAATCACTTACATTGCCTCCCAAACGGTGCCATGACCATCCCCCAATGGACATTTTTCGTACAGCCAAAAATTATTAATTTAATGCTCAAAATATTGAATAATTTTAAGCATATCATGATCCCTTGACAAACAAAACCGTTAACTGCTTAACTGTCATATTAGTTAAAAAAATTAAAACAAACGGGCTGCTTACCTGGCTTCACTGTAAAAACGGCCGGTCTCCCAGATCGAGAGGCCGGCCGTTATTTTCGTGAGCGTTAAGCTTCACAGGTAGTATGCTCTGTCCTCAAACTTTAAAAAGCCATTTGATATGGAACAAAGGTTTTGTATGCTCCACTAATCAAGAAAATCAAGACAAAGATCACTGCACAAACCCCGACCATCGACAACGTCCGTGTCTTTTTTGGCATAATCGAGAAGACGATTGTTGGCAAGACAATGGTCTCTGTTGTTGTCGCGATAGTTGACAGACGGCCACCAATCGTCGACAGTTGCGACAATGACAATAATGTCAACGTGGCAAATAAGTATACAACCATCAAAAACTTGAACTTTTCCGATCCACCAATCAAGGCATTCGAAACCATACCACGGTTTAAAATGTAAAAGCCTGTGATGCAAATGATAACCTGCATCAACGTTACCGGATCAAACAAACCTGAAGACAAATAACTAGCATTAGTCACATATGGTGCATATCGAGGCAAGGTATGGACAATGATCACGCTTAGAATCTTCGGAGCCACAAACCCGACAGCTGCACCAAAAACTAAAAAGCCTAGTACCCATTTAAAATTAATTCTTCTAAAAAGCAGCCAAAATGGATAGATCAGCAAAAAGAACAACGCGGAAACGTGGATTGTGGCCGATAGACCAACAATCACCAAGAATGGTAACGGCTTCTCATCATAGACAAATTTTAACGCTAACATGCATGTCACACATACAAGCGATGCGCGAATTTGCCCCATATCGCGCATAAAGAAAAAACGACTCAAGTAATACGCGATCGGAATGATAGCTGGACGAAAATATTCCTTGGCAAAGAAATAAAAAAGTGTCAGCGTGACAACCGCCCATGCCAAGAGAAAAATCCAAAACGGTGCGTGAATCCAATTAAACAAATTTCGTAAAAATAGAAACCCTGGCTCAACCTGTCCTGCCGAATAGTCACCCGCGTATATTGTCTTGTAAGGGAGAAAATCATTACCCGTTTCATACCGCAACCCGGCTACGAGCGCGAGTATGATGACACCCAACCAAGCCCAGATCGATGACATGGTCACACGCCCGAGTAACATGAAGATCATCATAATTGCAAAGAGCCCTAGATAAAAAACCACGACATCATTCTCCTATTACCCGTCATGAGACGACTCCTAAAAATCGTCATCAAAGTAAATCTCATCTAATTTGATGCTTACGCTTGATTTAAAACCGTACCGACAAATTCCGCATTCAAGTCGCGAACTTGCGCAATTGTTTGTTTAACCAACCGTTTCGAAGGACCATCTGCTTTGGCAACGACAATCACACCCGATGCCAGTTCCGCAATCAATCCTGCTTCGCTCGCATCAGCCATGGCCGGTCCATCAATCACAATGATGTCAAATTTGGTCTTAACTTGTTGCAGAAATTCCTCGAATGCTGCACTTGCTAAGAGCTGTGCCGGATCCGCCAAAGATTCGCCAGCAACGGCAACGGCCAGTCGGTTGATTTTGGTATCAACGACTAGCTTGTCGACATCAACACTCTCGGGAGCCACGTCAACTAACGATGCTAGCCCATCTTGGCCCTTTAGATCAAATACCGACGCCAAGATCGGGCGATGGAGATTACCTTCAACCAGAAGCGTCCGTTTACCTTCAGTTGCGAAGCTCGCTGCTAAATTAGCTGCAACATAAGACTTACCCTCCCCCGACGTTGCCGACGTCATTAACAAGACAGGAACGTCATCGCGGCTCACTTGCAAGGCAATATTATTTCTTAAAGTGCGGAACTCTTGTCCCGAAACCGATTCATCACTAATAAATTGATGCGTATTTGCGTTTGTCATGGAAAACTCCTCTTAATTTGTTCAACAAAACCAAATCAAACCACATTAGCGGGCAGATTAGAGTTTCTTAAGTGTAATAACCCCAAGAACAGGTGCATTAGCGATTTGCCCCAATGTTTCTTTTGTCTTAATTGTAGCCTTTTTGATTTCTCTAAGGACAATCCAAGCAAGACCAATTAAGAATCCTACAACGGCACCAAGAACAATGATGAACATCGGTTTAGTACTTGTTGCTGCCGAACTGGGTGTTGCCTGTGCCAGAATTGTCACTGTGTCATTGTGATTGGTAATAGCAGAGATAGTCTTTTGAAAAGCAGCGGCCATTTCGTTAGCAATCAGTGCCGCATCCTTGCTGTGTTTAGCGGTCGCATGAATCGAAAAAGCACGGGAATTATCTTCATTGTCAACTTTAACTTGCTTTTGCAAATCACCACTGCTGATGTTCAGGTTGTCCTTTTTCAATAGTTGGGCTGAGGCTTCATCAAAGACAGCAGATGTTTTAAACAAGGACTTGCTGGTTGCCAACAATTCAGAATCATACTGATTTTGATTCAACATCTGATTGACTGATTCAGTATTATTTTTCTGCTGATTAACAACAGTGAGTGCCGTCGAAGAATAAGCTGGTTTCATGACTCCATATGCAAAACCGGCTGCCACAGCAGCACCCAACAATAATGTGCAGAGAGCGAGCCACCAGCTCCTACGAAGTGATACCATCAATTCTTTCATGTTCAGTAAGTTTTCCATGATTCCTCCATCATTAACACGGTTTCTTAAATTCACAAACAGTGTCCGACTCAGCAGACCCTATCGTCAAAACAACATTGCAATGTGTCTAATGTACCACAATATTTCCAGAGATCAGCCAGCTCAAGAATTAAAGACATCTGCCTTACAAACCTTTCTCAAGTTATCTTCTCGGTTGATCGGTCGCTTAGAATTTTCTTAGCGACCATCCGCGTTTTTATGATACCGCAAAGAATGCGGAAGTCATACGTTTGAGCCGGATTTAAAGAAATTTGCAAAAGTTTTCCCCCAAGCAATGGTGCCATTTTTGATGGAAGAGAACAATGAACTGTGAATCATCTTGTAATAATAAGATGGCCAACGCCAATTGTTATACACACCTTGAACCAAGATCGGAAAGAACAAGAGAAAATACATATTGCCGTCTGTCAGTTCAAGCCCGAGCCAAAGTCCCAACAGATTGGTGCCTGCAGAAATCAGGAACGCTTTGGTATATGGAATGATGTTTGCGTTCGCAATATAGGATGCGTGCACAGAATGCTGCTGATAGAGGAAATAGTACAAAAGCAGCGGCAAGAAGACCTGAAGTGTCGGCACAGATGCAGGCTTGATCAACTTCAACAGTGGGAAAATGACCAGCAATGTCCCCACAACCGCAATGACGAACAACCAAACATAGGCGGAAACCGCTTTAGAGGTCTTGTCCCTAATGGAATCAAAGTCTTGTTTGACAAAGTTTGACTGCAAGATCGGATTATAAGCCCCATTGATAGCCGATGCCGCGGTGCCAATAGCAGAAGCGAACTGAACACCCACTGAATAGACGCCGGTCACTGATAATGGCAAGAAAGCACCGGCCATCAGGGACATGCCTTGTGACGTCACATAATTAGACATGCTAACCAGCCCATCACGCCAAGTATTAGGCCAGATAAACAAAAACACATCTTTTATTTCTTTCCAATTCATTGGCGATTTCAAGGCGTCCCGGTGCGCACGAACTTCTTCGTCTTGCCAATAAAAGTGATTACAAATTGTCCGGAAAATGATGCCGTACATCACCAAACCAATAACAGGAGCTAGAATTGAAGGATAGAGCAGAAAACCGCCAAAAGTTAGCAGAATTTGTAATGAACGTGAAAACACTTGTGCTTTATTGACAGAATCAATCTTGCCTGACCCACGGAGCAACGCTGAAAAATAGCCAAAATAGAGGTTCAAAAACAACGAGAAACAGAATACAAGCCAAGTCCACTTATATTCAGCCGCGGGCAATTTGCTAAAAACAAAGGCGTTCATATAAATGGTCCCGAAAATACCGACCAAAATAACTGCCACCAGCGCCAAAATCATGTAAATGGCGCGCGCCGCGTGAATCGTTGATGCCAATAAATGGTAGTTTACAGCGGTGTGATCGTGTTCTTGATCAACTCCGCGCGACTTCAACGTTTTTGCTCCTGACCAGATGTAAGCAATGTTTCGAGCAAAAGCTGGATCAAATCCAAAATCAAATAGCGCAATCAAGCCGTTGATACTTAAAATCAAATACCAATATCCGATTTCTTGAGAACTCAAGAAATGAAAAATAATTGGTAGCAAGATAAAATTGCTCGCCATCGAAAAAATAGTCCCTGCATAACTCCAGACAATGCTTTTTCTGGTTACTTCAAACCGATTTCGCAACTCATTTCCTCGTTTCACTTGACTTCAAAGCTTTGATAAATATCGCGCAACCGCTGTTGCATTAACGACCAAGAAAATTCCTTTTGATAAATCCGCCGCATCAAGGTTGCCTCTTTAGCCCAGTTTTGACGCTTATCAATAAGACGTTGCAGTCCATCAGCTATATCTGCTTCAGAAGTGCCACAGACAGCACCGAAACCATACTTAATCAGCCAATCAGACATGCCAGACTTTTCGATCATGAGCAATGGCTTGCCAAGTTCCATAGCTTCAAAAAACTTGTTAGGTGAAGCATATAAGTGATTTTTTAGCACAGGATCATATAACGCCACCAGAATATCAGCTGTTTTTTCAATACCATTTACCTGATCATAAGGCACAACGCCAAGATATTGGATGCGCGGATCACGTTTACCAGCATCAGCAAACATATCCTGATACTGGCCTTGACCAGCAACCGTGAGTGACAACGCCGATTTTTTTTCAACGGCTCCTAACAGCTCTGGCAAACAACGATATGGACTTAACCCACCAATATAAACAATCTTAAAATCTTTCTGCGTCGGGTCAAAGGCTTCTGCATTAGTAGCAACTGGACTATCCAATGGCGAATTATAAATGACTGCCAGATGTTGCGGCTTAGCTGGTTCTATTTGACGACGACGATCTTCAGAACAGATAAGCGTCCAATCAGCAGTGGCCATGGTGACATTCTCCCAATGAACGACCATTTTACGATACCATTCCGGATAATTTCGGGTATCAGGTGCGTAATCAAAGATATCATAAACCAGTTTGGTTTTGGTCTTCTTGGCAACCTTTGACGTGATATAACCCGTATGCACATTACATGCTTGAACCGCATCGTATTCATGCAAGTGCTTGCTCAACCAACGATAGAGAAAAGCTTCAAAACGCATAAAAGCAAAAACTTTAAAATATTTAAAAGAATATGAAATCTTAATGCCGGTAAAGATCGCCTTCAATGTCTGGCCGTCAAAGTCAAACGTATCTGTCGTCATTCGTCCATGCGGATCTTCACGCCAGCCAAGAATTGTGACATCATGACCAGCAGCCTGCAAAGTTGCACTCTCTTTTAACAATCTTGAATCATCATCGACATGACCAGTCGATACAAATAGAATCTTCATGGTTCCTCCCAGTTCATTGAGAATGATCGTTAAGACACGCCAATCCCAGTCCAACTAATAGACATACTTCAGCAAGAACGGCAGTACTTCTAAAATTCGAAGTTTGTAGAGCATGATTTTGACCATCAACTTCTTATCTTTTCGATACGCCACGAGTTGCTTAAACGAATATTGCCGCATCCTTTGACGAATCTGCTTTTTAATCTCAGGGTCTTTCGGACCAGCAAGATTTTGGAAGAAGATCGACAAGCGTCTCCTTAGCACATACTCATTGATATCACGATTCGAAGCAAGCCCACTCTGCCTTAATTGACGTTCAATCTGATCAACAACTTTGGCGTAATCAGTCAGCTTCTTAGTATCAACTTGATGAACGGTCGAGTCATTATTCTGATAGTAATAATACAGGACTTCGTGCAATCTATAAATATGCTTTGATCGTAATAGAATCGGCACAAAAAAAGCCAAGTCTTCAGCAAAGCTACAATCAGGAAAAATGTCCGATCCAATCAAGTCGCGTGCAAAAACCTTATTATGAGGAAAACCGCCAACAACATCCCGCGAACTGCCTAACATTTCATGAAGAATCTCTGGCAATCCTACTTTTTGACTGTTAACGTTAATTTGAGCATTGGTCTGAGGCAGCGGTGCGCCTTGCTCAAGAGGCTGGTAGTTAAAAACAAAAAGATCGAAGTCAATTGTCGTCACAATCTGGAGAATCCTTAAAAGCGCATCACTCCGAACCGCATCATCGGCATCAATAAACCAAATATATTTTCCTTTTGCCAGCGCAAGGCCAGCATTTCGGGCACTTGCAACACCATTTTGCTTCTCAAAGACCACTTTCGTATGTGGATGAGCTGCCCGATAAGCCTGGATAATTTTAACACTACCGTCAGTCGACCCATTATCAACTAGAATCAACTCTACGCTCGGCGGAATCACGCCGATACTTTTCAACAGTCTCTCTAAATAAGCTTCACCGTTATATATAGGTATAATAATACTCAGCTGATACATACTGCCTCCTGATGAAGATACTATCGATTGAAGAATTTGTTTTGAGATGAACACAATGATTGCCCTTCGCAAAACATGAAGGTCGTCAGAATTTTTAAAGACCAGACTTCAAACGTCAACAACCAATCTGATTTTAAATCGTCTTAAAAAAGAACATTGCCGTCTGTTCACATTGAAAGCATTATACCATAGCACCAACCAAGAACTTAGTCGGTCTAAATATGTGATGATGGCAGTAACTTCTGACTTTAACAAACAAGCATATTCGTCTGTATGTTAAACTATTTTGACGATATTTTTTTAAGAGAAATGCGTGGATTCGTGACTGTTTTTCAGTGAGAAAATCGCAAGATAGCTTAAAATAGTCAACATGGGGAATAAGGACTAGTTAAATTGGGGGCATATACTTAATGAGCATTAACAGAACCAAATTACTCAAAACAAGCATCATCATCGTAATACTAGGTCTGATCAGTTTTTTAAATATCCTACCACTACTAAATTTCAACTTTGCAACATCGTATATGGGTGATGATTTCTTTTTCCATGTTCAAAGGGTTTTGGCACTGGACAATATCTTTAAAAGCCCAGTGAATTTTGATGTTTTCGCACATACTGCCACAATGGCAAACATATTTTATCCTTGGGAAACAGTCTATCCGCTTTACCTGATCTATCACACAACCGGTGACTTTATTTTTAGTTATAAGCTCTTCTACTTTCTAATAACATTCTTGACAGCAATCTTGGCTTATTGGTGTTTGTTCAAAATTTCGAATAATACCTTCAGTGCATTTTGCTTCGCGGCACTTTACGTTTTCTCGTTTTACCGAAGTACCAATTTCTTTGTACGCTCTGCATTAGGTGAAGCAGTCAGCATGACCTTTCTGCCGCTGGTTCTGCTAGGACTATACTATATTCTTTTTGATGACTACAATAAATGGCGATCTCTCAGTGTAGGTATGACTTTGATTACCTATTCGCATACACTCTCACTTTTCATGACCAGCATCTTGATTGTTGTTGGCTTCATGGTTAGCTTGGGTTTTTTAGATCAACGAAAAGCCCGTATTAAATCGCTTTTTACAGCGGGTTTTTGGACCGTGATTTTATGCTCCCCTTACTTATTTTTGGTAATTAATACCAGCTTAAACAATAAGCTTTACTTAAACTGGCAACCCGCCTTGCATGGGCTGCCGTTGACCGACTGGCTGATGAATTCGCTAGGTAATCGTATGAACCCAAATCTCAACGTCAGAAGTAGTTTAGGGGCTTCTGTCGTGATCGCTGGTGTCTTAGCCCTTATGTTGTTCATCATCGTGAAACGATCCCGAACAGCTTTTAGCACATTCTGTCTATGGGGTGGTTTGGGAATCATGCTTATCTCAACGTCCCTTTTCCCTTGGTTTCTAACGAACAACACCATCTTCGGCAGAATTCAATTTGTGTGGCGGTTAAATGCCTACATATCGCTTCTCTTGCTTGCAAGTTTTAGTCTCATTCTTGGGATCGTGATTCGGAAAAATGTTTTGTTGAAATCCGTTTTCTTATTAGCACTTATCGCAGGATTGACAATTGGTAATACAACGGCGCTTGCCACTTTTACGGCTGCCAAAGCTGAAAAGACCCCTCGAGAAGGAACACTTGTCAAAAATGTTAAAAATATTTTTTATGGTGACTATACGCCAGAGCAAGTCCAGAGCAAGAAAAATCTTCAACAAATTTTACAAAAGCAGTTCTTCCTAAACGCGCAGCAAATTAATCCGGTCTATCACTTCACTGACAATGACTTTACTGTACAAGTTGATAACTCAACGCAATCACACGCAAGACTGACAATCCCGGTATTCTGGTATGCGAGTCAGGTCGTAACGGTTAACCAAAAGCCGGTTCATTCAAAAATCTCGAAAACAGGTGCAACCCTTGTTACGATCCCCAAAGGCAGCTCAGTGATCTCTGTCTCATATCAATATCCCAAGTCAGTTGTTGTTTTTATTGTGATAGCTTGCTTTGGACTAGCAGCCATTTTTATGCCATTGATCTTTCGCAACACAGGCTCGGCAAAAGTTACAAAAACTGACTAACCTTCTCATGACGTCCAAAGCGTGAGCTGGTTTCTGCGCTAGCGAGCGCATTTTATCCTAAAAATGACATTACTAAGCTTAAAAACAGCCTTGACAAGATGTATGCTGAGCAACGCATCTTACCGGGGCTGTTTTGTTTAATCAGCGCAAAGCCTTATTGCTTTACGCAAGATCGCAAAAACTGAATTAATTTCAGAAGTCCGTACCCAAAAATGCCAAGTAAACTGATACCATTAATGATCGCAGCCGCCCAGAAAAGCTTCGACGGAGCATAACCAACGACCAAATGATTCTCACCCAATCTTGGTGTCACAATCAATGCGCCAATATTGCTTCGCTTGTACTGTGAGGGCTCCAATTTTTTGCCATTTAAAAAAACGGTTGAATGCTTATAAACAATCACTGGCATAAGCGTCGATTTCCGCTTTTTAGCTTGCCAAGTGAAGTCAAGCCGACTATCTGCATCAACTTGTTTCCTGACATTTACGTGATTGTGCAGAATTTGCTGTTTGTACGCATCATAAGCGTAGAGCGTGTTTTTTACATTCGGGACAGGTAAATAATCTGGCGTGTTTTTGGTAATAACACCAAAAATGTTTGCCTGATCATATGCATGATTAAACAAGTCGCGAATCTCTGCCTGATTTTGAATGGTTGAATCAGCACTAACTGCAACCTGATCGCCTTGCCACGCTGTTGCTTTCTCGTTTACCCAGGTGTAACCATTGACTAAATTTAACCCAGCGACACTAATGAAAAGCGCTGAGAACAAGCGAGTGCGTTCCGTCTTGGCATTAATATTCAGTTTTTGAATCGATATTGTTGTACCCAGAATCATCATTGTCAAGGCGACTGGGTTGAAGCGTTGCGGAAACTGAATCGTTTGAAGAACATTAAAATGATCAGCAAGAAAGTTCCATGGAAAAAGTGGTGAAGATAGCCACAAAAACAAAAATCCATCAAGGTTAATTAGTTTTTCAACGATTTTCAGTCGTTTCCAGTTCAACGCAGCAAACACTAGCTGAAAGAGAATCATCGCTGACAAAATCAAACCCAAGTCCAGACGAGTCATGTTGCCAAGCGACAATCGCGAAGCACTGCCAAGTAAATCGGTGACTTTATATGGCATAACAAGGTGCTCGTTATGTAGCTCATAAATTGCTGCCAATGTGCTAGCATTCAAGGCAACAGCAACCCCAACGGCTGCAACGGCATCAAGTATTGTTCGCCATTTATTCTTAGCCAAATAGAGTCCCGGAATGAAGAAAATGGCGGCACTAATAACGTACAGTATAACTGTAAAGTTCTGAACCGCCATTAACGTAGCTGCTGATAAACCAAATAAAACAGGACTAATCGGCTTTTCATGATTGATCACCATGCGGATCAGCGGAATCGTTGTCAGCGGAAGTAGAGCCGCTCCCCATTCCCGCAAAGCCGAATCGGTGACATAAAACAGCACTAAAGGTGTTCCCATGTATAAAACCGCAGCAGCAAAAGCCATTTGACGCTTCACTTGGCAGTACCGAGTCAAAAAATACATACCACTTCCCGCTGTTACTAAACATAAAAAACTGGAAATGATCTCTGCTCTAAACCAAGTTTTGGCAATGATTAAGATAAAACCGTGGCAATAAGCAAACGCACTGCCATAAACCGCGTTAATAATGCGTCCTGATTGTCGAAACGAATAGAGTGACTGAAAAAAGTTGAACTTGCCGGTCTTGAGTTGCATGGCCGCTTCATAAAAACGATTCCAATGAAATTCCCAGTCGTCGCCAACTGCCAAAGCATGATAGCTTAATTGCGGTGACAGTACAATCAACGCCATGATAACAATTCCTAAAAGCCACGCAAGCTCATGCGCCCAACTCAGTTTATTTTTTTCGTGCATGTGAATCACTCCAACTTCCAACGATTATTTTCGTAAGCGTCACATAGTGCAGTACCTATAATTGTCAAAATCCTCCCTCTATACTTGGTCTATCAAGAAGATTGGAGGATTTCTTTATGACTCAAACCAATGATCTGGTTCCAATCCAAATGGTCAATCGCGACGGTGCCGCCGTCGTGGTGAAACCCAAACTAGGAGCCAAAATTAAACTAAACGAAGCCGAAGTCTTTTTCTACAATGGCATCGATAAGGTGATGGCCCGGATTATTTTGCAGGAGTTGATGGCCCATGATACCCGACCTGTCCAAAGCTAACATTTACATCATTTGCGGTCGCACCGATCTGCGAAAAGGCATTGATGGCTTGGCGGCCTTGGTCACGGAGGAGTACAAGATGGATGTGTTCGACAATGCGTTATTCATCTTCTGTGGTACCCGTAAGGATCGTTTCAAAGCACTGTATTGGACCAAAAGTGGTTTTCTGCTTTTATACAAGCGCTTTGAAAACGGCTATATGCAATGGCCGCGCGATCGCAGTGAAATTCGCCGTTTGAATTATCGTCAAATGTCACGTCTGGTCAATGGTTTAGCCATTGAAGAACGCCGTACCATTCAGCCTGTAACCCCGGGGTATGTGTACTGATTGTCTGAAAGAAAGTCTTTTCTTGAAGCTGACGAAAAGGCTTTCTTTTCGTGTGGCCGCTTGATATACTTTTTTCAACCATTTTAACGGAGGGCGCGAGATGTCAGCGGAAGCAGTCGTGACGACAGAACAATTCGAATATCTCAAACAAGAGAACGCGCTGCTTCGCGAACAAGTCGAGTTCTTAATGCGGCGCCTGTACGGCACTAAGCGTGAAAGTCTCACTGACGGTCAGGTTGATCTCTTTGATCAAACCAAAACCTTTGTGGCGCCAACAGTTCCTGAACCAGAAGAGCAAGATGACAAACCTGCAAAACGTAAAAAACAAAAAGGCAGGAAAGCAGCGCAACTGGCTCCTTTTCCTGAAGTGGCTGTGCACCACGAACTAACCGGAGCGGAACGCCAGTGCCCACATTGTGCCGCTGAGATGCGTGAAATTGGGGCCACGGCGACCAGCCGCGAACCGGTTCGGATTCCGGAACACGTTGAAGTCCACGTCCACTATCAGCACGCCTATGAATGTCGCCAGTGTTCCAATCAGTTAGATCACAGCGTCATCAAAAAGGCGATAGTGCCGAAGCCGTTCATTCCTAACAGCTTTGCCTCACCAAGCATCCTAACCCAAACGATGATCGAAAAGTATCGTAAAAAGGTCCCAGCCTATCGCCAGATAAAGGATTGGGGAGACTTGGGGCTCGAACTAACCCGCCAACAAATCACCAACTGGCACATTCGGGCTTGTGACTATGAGTTAGGCAATCTCTACGAACTGATGCATCAAACACTGCTCAAACAAACCGTCGTCCACGCCGATGAAACCAGCTATCGCGTGTTGGAAAGCGAGAAAGTAAACACCTATTTCTGGGTTTTCGCCTCTGGACGCGCGGAAGACGAGCAGATTATTCTCTATGAGCACGCCGATTCCCGCGCCACGGAAGTCCCGAAGAACTTCCTCAACGGGTATACACATTATCTCCAAACCGATGGCTATCAAGTGTACGACAAACTTGATCAGGTCACCCGAGTCGCCTGTCTTTCCCACATCCGACGTAAGTTCTTCGAGGCCATGGGTAAACAGGGCAACACGCAAAGCGGTGCCAAGAAAGGTGTGACATATTGTGATCGCATGTTCAAGATGGAGCGGCCATGGCGGTTATTAACCCCTGATCAGCGCTATCAAAAACGCCAAAGTCAACTGAAATCAACTATGTCCGATTTCTTCACTTGGTGTGAAAGTGTCCACGCCTTACCGCAATCCAAATTCGGCCGCGCCATCGACTATGCACTCAGTCAACGCGAAGCCATGGAAAATGTGTTGTTGGATGGCCGTTTGGAGCTTTCAAATAACCGCGTTGAGCGCGCCGTCAAGGAACTCGTTATCGGTCGCAAAAACTGGCTATTCTCCACGAGTTTCAAAGGGGCCCGGTCAAGCGGGATTATCTTGAGTGTCATGCGTTCGGCTGAGGCCAACGGTCTCGACTGCCGCAAATACCTCGAATACTTATTTACTGAATTACCCAACCTTTCCGTTCCTGGCGATTCTAAAGCGCTGCAGGATTATTTACCATGGTCGTCGCAAGTCCGGGCAATCTGTGCAAGATAAACCTCAATAAAAGACAACGGCTTCGGCATTTCCTCAATCATAAGGGAATCCGAAGCCGTTTTAAATGTACCTCACAATCGTGCGCTTACTTATTTTCAACAAAGTATCATTTCCGAAAAAAAGTTTTCAAGACTAAATCGCTCTTTTTTTAGACACGAATTCATTAAAAATGGCCCTGCAAGCACTAGCAATCATCTAGTAAATGCAAGACCCGTTTTACTTTCTATTTGCGACTGACAAACTGCTGGCTTGGTTTAAAGCTACCTAATAGTAAGGGCACCTTTGTCAATCCAATAAATATGGCCATCTGGGAATTGAACCTTAACGTAAGTGCCTCTATCAGTCTTTTGTTCAATTGTGGCATGAACGTTCTGACCATCATATTGCTTAGCACTGTCGTTGTCAACAAGTGTCGTAATGCTTGTATGATAAGGGCCATCAGCGTAAAGGCCGTCTACCCGTGTCTTCTGATTCACCACGGCATTATAATTAACATCTGACGTTGAAAGAATTGGACTCAATGGTGACATACTCGTCAAAGCCAATTTGTCTGTCCAATAAGTTGTGCCATTGCCAAGTCGAATCTGGACATAAGTTGATTTGGTGGATCGCGAGGTGGTGGCCTCGGCAATAACTTGTACCAACCGTCCATTTAGAGACTTGGTATTGGTATTACCGATCGCTGTCGCAGAAGATGTGTGATAAGGCCCCTCTTGATACAGCCCATCCGCTCGATGATTTTGATCAACAATGGCCAAATAGCTGACTGTCTTCGTGAGCAAAATTTTGTCGAAGCCTGCCTCATCAGCCATTTTCAAACCACGTTTATCAATCCAGAATGTTTGACCATTCGCTAAACGTATCTGATTGTAAGTCGTTCCACCCGCTCGCGTCGTAACGGCTTCAGCAATGACTTGAACGCGTTGACCATTATATCTAGGTGCATCGCTGTTGCCACCAGAAGTAAGGGCAGACGTATGATATGGACCTGATGTATAAATGCCGTCTGAGCGTCCCTTTTGTTGAATAGTCGCCGCATAATTCACTGATTTGTTAGAAACAATTTTATCAAAAGAAAGTTGAGCCGTTCCATTTTTATCAATCCAGAAAACTTTGCCATTTTGAGCGCGAACTTTCAAATAAGTACCACGGGAAGTAATTGTTTCCGCTAACACATGAACTGTCTGATTATTATACGCAACGCCATCAAAGTTAGAAATTGCCGTCGTCGCACTCGTGTGATAAGGAGCATCAGCATAGATACCGTCTTTTCGGCTATCCTGATTGACGATGGTCGTATCGTAATTCACTGCTTTTGTAGAAAGGATCGTATCTTATGAAGGCGTTTCAGGCTTAGGTGCCACGGTATTTGCCTGCGTAAAAAGCCCTGTATAGTCAATTGAAACATCAACTGGACTTGAAGCGCCTGGTAAGTATGCTAAAGAGGAATACTGCCATGCGCCAAAGTCTTGATTCCATAATGAACTAACGCTGGGTGTGTATGGGTAATCCGCAACCCAAGTCCGGTTCTTACCAACAGTAGCAATTGCAGCATTCGAATAACTATAATATTTGCCGGTATATAAAACGTGGTTATTGTATCCGCGTTTGTTCAAAGTTTGCCAAAATGCAGTTAAATTTGCGCCAACATCTCCGCTCACATCATTATCTTCAACATCTGCCACAACATTCGTTTGTTTACCAACATTTAACGAATCAAGTGTATTGGCAAAATAATTAGCTTCATTGATCGCAGCTGCCTGTGAACTAAAATGCACATAGTGATAAACCGAAATTGCCATGCCAGCATTCTTAGCATACTGAATCTGCTTACCGGCATATGGATTCTGATAGAAATTACCTTCTGACGTCTTCACTACCGCGCCTCTTACCCCAAGCGAGCGAAGTGTGTTGAAATTAGCCTGTGTCAGCCAATACTGATAAGAAGCGACATCAACGACATCGGTCCTTGGTACTGACTTGTCACCAATGGTAAAGCTCATCATCGTCAACGAATTAGCCGCAAAGGTTTGTGCATTTGCCTGTGCGCCTCCTGACGTCGCAAGCGTGCCATTACTCGAAAATGACCGCGCACGACTTGCTGGGGCAGCTGGTGCCTGTTCAGTTGTCGTTGCACCAGCAGCATTTGAATGCTGGTTCATTTCGTGAAAAGGTGCGGTTTGGTCCTGACTCGATTGCGCACTTGTTCCTGTATTTGCACTGTCATTCTCAGCAGCAGATACCGGCGTGCCTAAAACAACTTGTGAAAATAAAAGTGAAGAGGCAATCGCAGCAGTTGTCCAAAATACTTTATTCTTCAACTTTTTCTCCTTTTTCCCCATTGTTAAGCTCCTTCTTAATTAAGTTCTTTAAAACACGATCATTATACATGGACTTCTGTGCCTTTTAAAGAAACATTCTGGTGACACGTTTTGCGTTTTTGTGTCAAAGGTCACTTAAACACCGCCATATCAATCAGCTCATGACAACGGGTCTGTCAAATTATCGGTAAACATTTTTCTTTGAATGATCTTCAACCAACGATAAATAACCGGCGTTGCTAAAAGGAACAAAGCATAATATTGCTCAAAGCGATACCGCGTCTGCGTTTCCATAACTATGTAAGCAAAGAAAAACATGCCATAAATCAAGGCTGGCAACAGGTAAGCGACTCGATCGATGAGAACCTTCTCAGTCACAACACGCTTAAATGTTCCCAGAACTGTACCGGCATAAATAATGATACCAGAAAAGTTTAGTGATGAAATCAACAATGAATGACGTTCAAGAAAGGCCTGATCGCCTCCGAGATTGTATTGATTGTCAACATTACCCAAAAAACTAGTAAATCGATCCATGACATCTTGAAGGTTAACGCCATGTACAAAAACACGCCGTAATTTATCAGCAGCTGCCTGTTTATATAAGCCATAGTCAAAGTGATAAGCTTTTAAATCATAATATAACTGTGATTTACGGGCACTTGTTGTATATTTTCCACTAACGCCTTTTCCGGTAAGTCCAATCAGAAACTTATAATAAGGATTCCCACCTTTGATACCGTATGGCGCAACACCTGAAATGATAAATAGTCCATTTATGATCCATCCTAGACCCCAAAATGCGGCTACAAAAGCGATAGTACCAAGTAATCTTTGACGGCTTCTGTGGTAGACAGCCTGAATCAATAGTGTGGCAGCAATCGCCATCGCGACGACAACAGCGGTCGGCCGCAAAGTTTGTGCCAAAGTGATACAAGCCGCTGCCAGTAAAAGATTCTGCCAAGATTGTCGTTTTAAAATAAAATAAATGGCCGCTGCTTCTAATAAAAGTCCCTCATGTTGGTTATTGATAATGCCTGCACCTATAAATATATATGGGAAGATGGCGAATAATCCTGCGCCAAAAGTGGCTGTATGTACATCAACATACAATCTCAGAGTTTTAAACAGAATCAAAACGGTCAAGGTGATGACGATCATTTCGACGATTTTGAAATACAATAACCGATAACCAAATACTCGCATTAGCAACGATAAATAATAAGCATAGCCAATTTGAAAATTATAATACCTAAAATAGTCACTAGGCTGAGCAGCATGCTTGCCAAACGTACCATTCACGATATCTTGCGCGCCTTCTAGCAAGACCTTATAGTCACTGACCGGAACTGGACGATAGATATAGTTCCAAATTCCCAATAATATCAGAGAAATCGCGGCTAAAATGACGAGTGCCTGGCGATCTGATAATTGAATCAAACTCAATTTAAAAAGTAGGAAAACCCCACAAATAATGCCCATGCCGCCCAGAACAAAGGCAGATGTATCCCATGCAGCGCCTTGAATAATCTGGAGCTTAAATAAACACAACAGGCAAAATGAAAAAGCAATTACCAGCAGATATCTGCCAAATTTATCAATTATCTGGCTGAGTTCTTGCATAACCCTATTCATTCGATTTTCCATTCTTCACTTCTTCCTTTCAGAGCGGTGCCAAAATCGTTAATACTTCATTAGTGCCCACTTGCATCAGCAGGACGCCGCAACCGTCTATCAAACAAGCAGCCGAACGGCGATAGCTCATTCGGTGGACCCTCAGTAACTTCAACCCTCATACTAGCATGACACAATAAAAACCCTCTGATCTTTTTTTGCATGTTATACTATTTTGCGAGCATTAATGTGAAGAAAGCAACATAAATGGAGGAGTACCTGTATGGACATTATTTTGTTACCATTCATCGGACTGATCCTTGCGAGCATGCAGCAGAGTCAGAATCTCAAAAAGGGCCACTTAGGAAAAAATACCACAAACAACTTAAAGGGCATCAGCATTATTTTCATCATTCTTCACCATATTAATCAGGAACTTGGACCAGTTGCGGGTACTTTCTTCGCTTCTCGGCTATCATTGGCGGGACGGCTTGGGGTTGCAATCTTTTTCTTCGTCTCTGGTTATGGCATCATGCGACAATATCAGATCAAAGGCCCTTCTTATTTGAAGAGCTTCCTTCCACACCGGCTTCTGCCGATTGTAACGCTATACATATTAGCCATGGTTTTAATTTTCCCTATCAAACATTTTCTAATGGGCTTGACATTGAAACAAGCTGCTATTTCGATGACAAATGGCGCGCCATTTGTCAATGATAGCTGGTTTATATTAGCCATCATTTTCTTTTACTTAGCATTTTGGCTGGCAATGAAATTGTCAAAAGGACATGCGCTACCTCTGTTTGCTATTTTGCTGTTGTTGACAGCCATTTACACGGGTTACATTTGGAAAAAAGGCATGGGTGAATGGTTAATCAATGCTGCTTTTGTCTTTCCCACAGGTGTCTTATTTGCCTACTACGAAGATCGTTTTATTCCCTTTATTCAACGTTACTATTCGCCTATCATGCTCAGCACATCAACTTTATTCGCCATATGTTTTACACTTGACGAAGTTCACAGTTTAATGCGATACAGAATGCTCAGTGAGATTTTCTTCGCACTCGCCCTCATGATCATCAGCTATAAAGTTGAATGTGACAACAAACTGTTTTTGATCAGCAGCGCATGGTCCCTGAACCTATACCTATACCATCCCTTCATTGCCAGTCTCCTACACGGTAATGCTGCAATTGCTGCACACAGTGTCATCTATGGCCTACTCGTGATCATACTAAGTTACCTTGTTGCAGGCGTCATTGCCTTCATCCAAAGGAAAATAAAAACTATTCGACCAAAAGAAACAATTCCCGTAAAATCCTAACGTCAAATTGATGAAGGGATTTAATAGTTGTCGCTTTACGTTGACTCTCTGGAAAGCTTGACTTACTAGAGAGTCATTTTAATACTAACAACCAAAATCCAATGAGTCTTAAGGCCTGCCTCAGTTATTATTGAGAATGGTTTTTCTTTTCTTGCTCTTTCTCTTGAGTCTCCTCCCATGTCTGGTCACTGATAATGAAACGTGGTCGATGTTTCGTCTCCATATACGTTTTGCCAACATATTCTCCAATGACGCCAAGACTAAGTAATTGGATACCGCCTAAAAATGACACAATGCAAACAATGGATGCCCAGCCAGCAACCGTGGCCCCCTTGAATGCCATCACAGCAGCCCAGATAGTACCAATAAAGCCCAATATACTCACTACAGCTCCTAGTTCGGCAATAAAGACAATTGGCTTGATAGATAAACTTGTCACGCCATTAATCGCTAATGACACCATATTTGACAGGGGGTAATGACTCTTGCCTGCCAGTCGTTCATGTCGTTCATAATAAACTGAAGTGCTTTTAAAGCCCACCAGTGGAAACATTCCTCGAAGAAATAGATTAACTTCTTTAAAATCAGCAAGATGTTGCAATACTTTACTGCTGGCGAGTCGATAATCCGCATGATTATAAACAACATCCACGCCCATCAATCGCAAGAATTTGTAAAAGCCTTGCGCGGTCGCGCGTTTAAACCAAGAATCAGTCTGCCGATCGGATCGCACGCCATAAACAATCTCGCAACCATCTGTATACGCCGCGATCCTGGCATCCATAGCGTTAATATCATCTTGACCATCCGAATCAATGGAAATCGTGATATCACAATGATCCTTAGCTGTCATCAAGCCAGCTAAGACAGCATTTTGATGGCCGCGATTGCGACTTTGTTGGATGCCTAGATAGTGAGCATCTTTTTGTGCAAATTGTTGAATCAATTCCCATGTGTGATCGTTTGATCCATCATCTACGAAAAGAACCCGACTATTCTCCTTAATTTTTTTGTCACGAATAAAGTCATTGAGTTTGGCTAAAAACTTCGGTGCCGTGATGGGCAAGACTTTTTCTTCGTTGTAACAAGGAATTACAATCCACAATGTGGGCAGTGCCATACTCAAACTTCCTCCTTAACTACTATCGCCACTACAAGATTCTGTAGTGGCGAGGATGACTGATGATTTTTCTACTTAAATGGCGCCGGACGATTTTGAATCTTACCAAAGTCATACAAGATAGCATCCAAAATTCGACGAGATGCATGACCGTCGCCATATGGATTCTTAGCTTCTGCCATTCGCCGATATTCGGTTGGATCATCCAGTAATTGCAACATAGCTGTTTTAACCGTATTCGGATCAGTCCCAACTAGTTTAAGCGTGCCCGCTTCAACCCCTTCAGGCCGCTCAGTGGTGTCTCTAAGAACCAGCACTGGCTTTCCTAAAGATGGTGCCTCTTCCTGAACACCACCAGAATCTGTCATGATGAAGTAACTCCTTGCCGCCAGATTATGAAAATCAACGACATCCAAAGGATCAATCAGATGAATTCGCTTGTGGTGACCAAGAATGGCGTCTGCCGCCTCTTGAACAACGGGGTTGAGATGTACTGGATAAATAATTTCAATATCCGGATGGCTTTCAACAACTTCACGCATCACTTTGAAAACTCGACGCATCGGGTCCCCTTGATTCTCGCGACGATGCATGGTCACTAGAATCATCTTCTTATTGGGATCGATCATATCTAACACTTCGTGGTGGTAGTCATCTCGCACTGTTTGATCAAGGGCATCAATTGCTGTATTGCCTGTTACAAAGATTTGGCTTTCTGGATGATTCTCCTTCAAAAGATTTGCCTGACTTTGATTTGTTGGTGCAAAATAAAGATCACTCAAAACATCGGTCAGTTGACGATTCATTTCTTCAGGATATGGGCTGTATTTGTTCCAAGTCCGTAACCCCGCTTCAACGTGCCCAAGCTTTGTCTGCTGGTAAAAAGCCGAAATGCTTGCCGCAAAAGTGGTTGTCGTGTCTCCATGCACTAATACAATGTCCGGCTTTTCTTTAGCAATGATCTGACCCAGTTTCAAAATCACATTGCTTGTGATGTCGGCTAACGTTTGTCGTGATTTCATGATATTCAAATCATAGCTGGGTTCAATATGAAAAATCGATAATACTTGATCCAGCATTTCCCGATGCTGACCGGTTACAACGGTCACTTCTTCAAATTCGTCACTGCGGTTCTTTAGACTTAAAACGACCGGAGCCATTTTAATCGCTTCAGGGCGGGTTCCAAAGACCGTCATCACTTTAATTTTTGCCAATTTGGCACCTCATTCTTTTCAATTATTATAGAATCATTGTTGAGCAAAAGGCTCAAACCCTTTTGAACTTACGAAAAAAGTATAGCAGATTATCGAGTGGGAATCTAAATTACTCGTTAAACCACTGGCGATCACTTTATCATTTCATTCCGTTCCTGCCCACTACGTCAAGCAAAAAAAAAATCCTCTCAGAGTTAATCTCCAAGAGAATCACTTTAATCAGATTAATGAGAAGCAGTTATTGAGATAAACCAACCTAAGCTAACGTGTCGCCGTGCCTTCTTGAATCGTTTTCATTGGGTCAAGCCCAGAGATCTGATAGACTGCATTGCCTTCAGTCCAAGTGATCTGATTCTGACGGGTATTCGCGGCGGTCACAGCTAAGTCAACTGTTCCGTGTGTTTCTGGTGCCGGCAACGCATTATTTGCAAACCAGGTAACCGCTTCTTTGGCAAGAGGCAAAGGATCTTCACCGTTAACCGCTGAGGCCTTAACTGTCACAGTCCATCGTCCTTCATTCCAAGTTAAATAAGAAGAACCCGCTGCTCCCTGACTTGCCGCGTAAATGCCATCACCGATCGCGACTTGCGGCAACCCTTGAGTTGATTGAGCAGCGCCAATCTGTGCCTGAGCTTGCGCATTATTACCATAAGTCTTCTTTTGAATCGCTAATTCTGCATTCACATTTTGCAGGGTTGCATCATTATAAGCTAATGCATGACTTCCAGGACTGAAGAAAATCGAGTAATTTTGACTGTCGCCAGTGGTAAAAATATTTAAGTATTGGGTTTGATCAACTTGATAAGCGCTTGGCCACTTAGGATTGCCAAGTTGCCTAAAAGTCGCCTGTTTCAAAGCGGCATAGCGCTGGTCAACGTTTGCAGTGCCACTTGTATTGGTGGTAGAGGAAGAAGCCGCATCTGCACTCTCAGTTGTGCTTGAGCTAGTCGAACTGCTGCTCTTGGAGGCTGTCTTTTTTTGCTTCTGACTTGTTGAGGCTTTCGCGGTCTTTTTGCTCGATTGAGTTGTTCTCACCGATCCACTTTTACTGCTGCTTTGACTGTTCTGGCCACACCCAGCTGTAAAAAGAAGCAATACGGCAGGTATTAATAATAGTGTCTTCTTCATCTTTATTGCCTCCCTACTTATCTACTTATATTATATGCCACTACTCTTAATAATTCACTGACAGGTCAATTAACTTTCCGAAAATAAAAAACATGGTTCCTTGGAAAAGGCAGCCATGTCAATGAACTTTTATTCACTTCAATTAACTTAAATGCGTAATGTCCTGTTCCACCACAATATCATGAAGTTTCTGACGTGGTGGTTCTGGGTCTTCATCTAACCCTTGTGAGGAAACTTTGTCAAACAATATTTTAATTGTTTGCAATAAGATACGCGCATCCAGAAAAATACTGTAGGTCTTAATATACAGCAGATCGAACTTCAGTTTACTATGATAATCAGAGGCATACTTGCCATAAACCTGAGCATAACCAGTAATACCAGCACGAACGTTATGCCGCAAGTAATAATGGGGTTCCTGCTCGTTAAACTGGTTCACAAAATAAGGTCGCTCCGGTCGAGGACCCACAATTGACATGTCACCCTTTAAAACATTAAAGATTTGGGGTAATTCGTCCAGCCGAAATTTACGCAAATACTTGCCAACCGGCGTAATTCGTGAGTCATGTGCAGTTGCCAAAACAGGGCCCGATTTTGCCTCAGCTGTAGCCGACATCGTTCGGAACTTCAGAATTTTGAACTCACGTTGGTTTAGCGTAATTCGAGTTTGCTTATAAATAATTGGCCCTGGTGAGGTCAATTTAACCAATAAAGCCGTAACCAACATAAATGGCGAGGCCAAAATCAGCATGAGAAGTCCAACAACAATATCAAAAATGCGTTTGAGAACGGCACTTTCAAATTTAATTCGAAATTGTGTAATTCCCATGACGCTTTCATCTTCAAAGTTCATAAGGTTGGGACGCAACATCAACAGGTTATCAAACGTTGAAGGCAGGAGGATCGTCTTTTCGCGCTTAATGATGATATCAATAATCTCACGACGCGTTTCATCAGGCAAGCTCTTGGTCAGATAGAAAATGTCTACCTTATCGATAATGGCTTTGGCATTCTCAACAAAATGATCAGAAATAACGTAGGTGACTTTATGCTTATTATTCTTGGCCGAATTGAAGTTTTCCAAAACTGCTGGCAGTTCATGTTCATAGGATAAAACTGCGACTTTGTAGTTACTCGTAAAGCGAATGTACATGTAATAAATGAACACCCGCCAGACACCAAGAATCAAAATGCTGAGCAGGAATGAGTACCCCAGCACCAATCGTGGAAACGCGAAAAATCGGCCCATGAAGGTGATCATCGTCAATCCCAAGATCGTAATCAATTGTGCCAAAACAGTGTTGAAGATGATGTCACTGATCCGCCGATTATAATAAACGTAAACGCCTAGGAAAAAATTAACCAATAAGAACAGCAATGAAATATAGATCGCTGATCCTTCATACATTTTAAAGTTCCACTCCGGAATGTCTACACCAAAACGCCAATAGAAGGCGAGTAGGATACTTAAATTAAAAAGACCGACATCACCGATCATCGTTAACAGCCGTTTAAAGCCATTCCACTCGGCACTCTGTTTCATACAGCAACCCTCTCAATAATTATCTTTACTTGAAAACAAGCTCACTCATTATAGCATACGTCTAAAATTTGACCGCACTGAAGGCCGGTGTCAACCTGCAACGTGCTGGATGATCAATAGCCATCAAAAATCAGCGTTGGTCAGGAATACCATCTCTTTCCGCACTCTTAATGCCTCTTCGAGCGGAAATGTCTGCCCACAAATATGGAAAGAATGTCTTAAAGATATGCTTGAATCGCCCACGAAACCCTAGATTCGCACTGCCCCAAGAATTATCGAAAAGATGTTCCATGTAATTCGCACTCCGATTTCGGCTTGCATATGTAAAGTAATCTCGAGGATAGACAAGAATCCCTGACGCTAGTTCCTGTTGTTTTCCATTCATCCGAAACTCCGGATAGAGCTTCATCAAAATTTTAGTCACCACTGGATTACTCGTCATATTTTGCATGTCATTTTGCAGTTCAGGAAATCGCCGCCCAGCATAGACATCTAAAATTTTTGCCAACAATGGTTCCTTGGCCTCGGCACCAATGAATGATGTCAAAATGCTGTTATCATATTGAAATCCCCATACCATTCTCTGCTTTAAAAATGGCGCAAGATCTTTTTTAACGATCATATCCGTATCCAGATAAAACCCACCATACTGATACAAAACCGCATAGCGCAACTCATCTGCCGCATAGCCAAGTTTACCAGCTTGAAACATTTTTTCCGAAAACGCGTATTGACTCAAGTCAAAGTTTTGATCGTTCCAGAATTTAAATTCCCAGTCCGGCAATTTCTCTCGCCATTCTTGGACACGCGCCTCAACGAAAGCAGGCGGTTTTGTCCCAAACCAGGCATAATGAATAATCTTGGGAATCATCATCTTCCTCTTTTCTGCATATCAGCGTTTGTCAGTAATGCCCATCAGCGAATAGTGAATGAAATAATACAAACTCTTGAAAAATCCTAAATGCTCATGCTGCCGATAGATTGTCCATGTCCACTGAGCAGCCTGAAGTTTATTGGAGCTTAATGAAGTCTGATGTTTCCGGTATTTAGCCAGAATCAGATCTGAAGCAAGATAGGCAACTATACCACTGCGCGCAATGGATAACCAGCAAGCGTAATCTTCATGGTTTATCTGTGGAAATGGATACTGTAAGGCAGTCTTTCGAGTCAGCATCACCGTTAACAGTCCAATACGATTACCCTTTAGCATTTCTTGATAAGTTAACTGAGTTTGCGACACTTTTCGCTGACCAACCTGAGTACCATGATCATCAACAACATCATAATTGCAGTACGAGAAATCAGCCTGATGCTCCTGCATAAAGCTAATCTGAACCTCGAGCTTTTTTGGCAACCACATGTCGTCACTATCTAAAAAGGCGACATATTGTCCTTGAGCATGCGCAACACCAACATTGCGGGCATTGGCAACTCCTTGATTCGCTGAAAGTTGAACGAGCTTAATTCTGGCATCCTGGGTCATTAACTTCTGAACAACAGCCACCGTGTCATCAGTTGATTGGTCGTCAACCACCCAGATTTCAAAGTCCTGAAATGTTTGTTGTCGTACAGATTGAATCGTGGCCGGAAGATAAGCGGCAGCGTTATACGCTGGGACAATGACAGATACGCGCGGTGCACTTTTCAAAACGGGTTTTCTCCTTATTCAAAGCAAACAACGTCTGACACTAAAATTATCAGCCACCATTGTACCATATGGCCAATCAATCTATCACTGCAATGACGCCACATACTTCGCCAACCCCTCAGCCAGCGGCGTATGCGGCATAAAGTCGAACTGATCCAGCTTGTCTACCTGAGCATACGAGTCACGGATATCGCCCAATCGGGGTTCTTGATAAGTCGCGTGCAGTGTTTTGCCAGTTAACTTTTCAAGCTCTTTAGCGACCTGATTTAACGAGGTTTGCTGGCCATTTGCAACATTAAACACGTCGTCTCGGGCACTCGGTGTTTCGAGCAAACCGCGAATGGCCCGCACAACATCGCCTACATAGATAAAGTCACGTGTCTGCTCACCATCGCCGAAGAAGGTGAACGGCTTGTCGGCTTTTAACGCATCCATCATGATTGACAAAACGCCGCTGTATGGTGATTTCGGGTTTTGCTTTGGACCGTATACGTTGAAGAAGCGGGTGCAGACAACTGGCATGTTGTACAGCCGCCCATAGTTAAGAACTTCCCGTTCAGTGGCAAATTTATCCACCGCATATTGTGTCAACGGTTTAACTGCCATGGTTTCCGCTTTAGGCAATGCTGGTGAATCGCCGTAAACGGCTGCAGAGCTCGAAAAATACAGCTTTTTAAACCTGATTTGATGCGTACGCAAAGTTTCCAACATGCTAAGATTGGCCTCTTGATTCACCAAATGCGTTGCATACGGGCGCTCAACGGAATCTGCCACACTGGCAATTGCCGCCAGCAAAACGATGTAGTCAAATTTACCGTCAATCAGCAAACGGGACATGAAATCATGGTCCGTGATGCTGTGTTCATAAAAAGTCACCCGATCAGAGTCTGGAATATTTTCCCGCAGACCCATTGATAAATCGTCGACGATGGTCACGGTGTTCTTCGGGTCGGTTAATAGCAGTTCGGTTAAATTGGACCCAATAAAGCCGGCTCCGCCAGTCACTAAGTAGTTGCTCAAAATAGTTTCCTCCATTATGGTGACTTCATTTTCTTCATTATCGTATCACAGCTTCTGTCATGTCACTGCCACTTACTGAAAATGTTAGCAAAATGATAAAAAGCGCCGCTGTCTAGCGCCGCTCCTTTACTATGATATTTTTCTAAGCTACATGGATCCTAATTCGACTGCACGAGCCGCCGATCCAACCAACGACTTGCCAGTGACAAGGCATAGTTGACCACGAAGTACATCACTGCCAGCGCCACAAACATCGGGATCATATAGTTGATATTCTGCCCATAAATAATTTGCGCGTGGTAGGTTGCTTCTGGCAAGAGAATGATGGTGGCCAGCGAGGTGTCCTTGACCAGCGAGATAAACTGGCTGACGATTGGCGGAATCATTTTCTTCAAGGCTTGTGGCATGATGATATAGCGCATGGCTTGATAGAACGTGAGTCCATTGCTGCGAGCGGCTTCCATCTGGCCACGCGGCACCGCGTTAATGCCAGAACGGACGATTTCGGCGAGCATGGCCGATTCGAAAATGCTCATGGCGATAATCGCCGCAGCGACAACATTCAAGCGAATGCCAATGTCAGGTAAGGCAAAATAAGTGAAGAACAAAATCAGCAGTAATGGCAGATTTCGAATCAAATCAATCACAAAACCTACAATTGCTGAAAAATATTTAATTTTCACGTAACGTGCTAGGCCAAGAATCACGCCCAGAATAAAGCTAAAGAATATCGAGACAATCGAAACTTCCAGTGTCACCCCTAGTCCTTGAAGCAGGTAACGCAGGTTAATCCATGAATACGCGTCAATAAAATTATGCATAAGCCCTGCTCCTTTCTAGGCGGTGACCCATTTTTTCTCAAGATATCGCATCAGATAACTTAATGGCATCGTCAACACGAGGTAGAAAACCCCAACAATCAGATACGTATCAAAGGTGGAAAACGTCGTGGCGGCGATCAGTTTGCCTTGGTACATCAGGTCAAACCCAGCAACAAAAGCGAGGACAGAACTGTTCTTGACCAAGTTGATGAATTGATTGCCCAATGGCGGAATAACCATTTTAAAAGCTTGCGGGAAAATAATCTGGATCATCGCTTGATTGTACGTCATACCAATGCTACGAGCGCCTTCCATTTGCCCGCCTGGCACAGCTTCAATGCCGGCACGCACCGTTTCCGCGATGAATGCACTGGTATAAATCAGCAAACCAATCGTCCCAGCCGTAAAACCGTCAATTTTAACGATGAACTGCGGTACGATCACGTAAAAAGCCAATGTAATAACTAGCAGCGGGATATTCCGCACTATTTCAACGTAAATGCGCCCGATCACCCGCAAACTCTTGAATGGCGAAATTTCTAGGAGTGCGAACAAGGTGCCAACGATTAAACTGCCAATCAAGGCGAGAATGCTGGAAGCCAGTGTGTAACCGACACCGGACATAAAGGTTCCCCAGTTATTGGTAAGAATTGACCACATGCTATTCCACCTCCTTGAGACTGAAGCCTGGCACATCACCAAACCACTTCTTAATTAACTTGGCATAGGTGCCGTTTTGCTTAAGTTGCTTAATCGCCTTATTGACAGCCTGCACAAATGGTTTTTGACCCTTGTTGATCGCAATCCCATAAGGCTCCTTCGTAAAGGTTCCGCCTGTGACGATATAATTTGGATCTTGTTCGGACATCCCATAAAGAATGCCGTTGTCAGTCGTGAGTGCATCGCCCTGCCCTGACTTCAGCGCAGTAAAAGCCTGCGCATAATCAGACAACTGCAAAACGGTGGTATCTGGCGCGGCTTTTTTAACGTTGTCAACGGAATTGGAGCCTTGCACCCCGATGACTTTTGTCCCCTTCTTCAAGTCTTTGACGGACTTAATCGGGCTGCCTTTTTTAACCAAAATACTTTGGCCAGCGTTGAAGTAAACATCGGAAAAATCCAAAATCTTTTGACGTTCTGGCGTAATTGTCATCGTTGCAATCACCGCATCGACGTTGCCGCCTTTGATCATCGGCACCCGAGTATCACTGGTGACCTGGACCAGTTGGGCCTTGCCTTTGCTACCAAGGATCTGCTTCGTGATTGCCTTAGCCATATCGACATCAAAACCTTCAATTTTACCGGTTTTGATATCCATCAGTCCAAACAAACGGGTGTCAGCTTTAACACCCCAGACAATCGTATTTGTCGTCTTGGCAGTTGTTAAAATATCGCGATCGGCGACACTTTTGCCGCAACTACTTAGTGGCATCATTAACAACACTAAGAGCAACGGCAGGAGCATGCATTTCCACAATTTTGCCATTCAACTTCCTCCTCTTTAAACGCGATCGCTGGCGTAGAAATCTGCGCATAAGGATCTTGATCATGGTGGCCAAGGCCATCACTTCCAAGGCCGTTTACGCGCCATTTTCACCGCCCAGCTCACGCCCTTAGTGGTTAATAATTTTACTGAGAAATTCCTTGGCCCGTGGTTCTTGAGGATCATCAAAGAATTGATCGACATTGGCCGAGTCAACCAGAATCTGGCCGTCATCCATAAAGACAATCCGATTACCGACGTGACGAGCAAAGCCCATTTCGTGAGTGACAACCACCATGGTCATGCCCTGTTCGGCAATTTTCTGCATCACATCCAGCACATCGCCGATCATTTCCGGATCCAGTGCACTGGTCGGTTCGTCAAACAAAATAGCTTTAGGTTTCATCGCCAAACTGCGGGCGATAGCTACCCGCTGTTGCTGTCCACCAGAAAGCTCACCTGGGAAACTGTCGGCTTTATTTTCGAGGCCAACCATTTTCAACAGATCATGCGCTTCCTGCTCAACTTCTTGCTTATTTCGTTTCAGAACCAAATCTGGTCCTAAGGTCACGTTTTGCAACACATTCTTATTGGCATACAGGTTAAAATGCTGGAAAACCATACCCACATTTTTGCGAATGCGGTTCATATCGGTTTTCTTGTCAGCTAGGTCAAAATCATTCACGATTAGTTGTCCAGATGTGATCCGCTCCAGCCCATTGATGCAACGAAGTAAGGTACTTTTGCCGGATCCAGACGGCCCAATGATGGTGACAACTTCACCACGATCAACTGTGAGATTGATATTCTTTAAAGCATGAAATTTACCAAAGTACTTATTAACGTCATGAAATTCGATCATTGACATGTTCGAGGACCTCCTTGGGTTCACTGATGCTTATCATGGATTTTACAGAGAAACTTAATAATGCGCAAATATTTCTTATTCATTATGACAACCTTTTTGCTTTGAAGAGCTTCTCATCGCCTTTATTTGGGACTTCTGAGCGTTCTATGAAGTTTTAAAAGGTCTTGTGATCACTGGTATCTAAAACCGCTCAGACGTCAGTAGCTACCCTTCTATGACAAATGAATCAGTCCTAAAACGTTATGATTGCCTTGCTACCATTCAAAAGGACAGTTATCTTGATTGCCTGCCGCTGGTTAATCACCTAACTCACACTCAAAAAAATCAGGCCAACGTCACTTTTGCGTTTCTAGAAAAGTAACGTCGTCCTGACTGTAGCCTTTTTTCAATTGATGGCACAACTATTTCATAACAGTTTATTCATCGTGGCGATGCCGTCTGCTTTCGCGAGTCGGCAAGGGCTTGGATGCAGCCTGCGAGGTTGACGGGGCTGGCTCATTGGTCATCTTAGCAGTTTCGCGTTGGCTTTCGCGCGTTGTGTGTCGTGAGTCCAAAGGCTCCGCCTCATGCTCAGGCTGCCGATCACCAGTAGTTGCCTTGTCCTGATACGCCAACTGCACGGTTAAACTGTAAGGTTGCGCTTCCTTGCGTAAGCCGCTTCGACCCAGCAGCTTCTGTTCACCACCGATCAAAAAGACATTCGCAACCACAAGATGATAGTCACGCTGCGCCGCTTCGACCGGCAACAAACCGACCCGATCAACGGTGGCCAGTGGCTTGGCCATTAAGGCATTCAAGCCGCCCGTGATGACAAGCTTACTGTCTAGGTGCTGTAGATCAAAGAATGGCAACGGGAACGGTGCGCCAATCGCCAGAACCGGTTGTTGCGTCTCCTGTGCCACACGACCAACGGCTTTGTCATCTAGTCCTTGATAATTCAAACTCAGCACACCTTGTTTAACGAGGCTATCGACAAGCGTATCCAAATTGGCTTGCTGTTCCTCCGTCATGGTGACATCGGCCGTCAGCAATTGATCTTGTGAAAAAACGCCTTGAGCCGGTGCTGCACCCAATTGTGTGCGCAATTCATTTTCGACAGCGGTTTTTTTGGCAGCGTTACTGCCAAGCCATTTTTCAACCTTGGGTGAAATGTCAAACTTCGTTGTCTTATTTGTAAAATAATATAAGAAGTTCAAGCCAATAAAATACAAAAAGACAACAAATGCAAGCATAAACAGTGCGCCGCGAATGCGAAAGTCCGGATAGCGCAGGTTTTGAATCGCCACATATAGTAAATAGAAGTTGGCAATGAGTGCCACCCACGTGAAGGCTTTCCCCTTGGGTTTGTCGGCAACGTTAAAATAGCCCAACACGCGGTTGATAATATCAATAACAGTTAACATGATCTCATCCTTTCCGCGAGTTACTGACCGCCAGAGCCGGTTGTGTCTGTTTCTTGTCCATTTTGATTATTATTCTGCTGACTAGGTGTTGTTGAGCTTGTTGAGGCAGAAGCAGACGGGGTTGACGTTGTGTCTGAGCTGCTTGGTTCCTGAGTTGAAGCAGCCGAACTCACGGTGCTGTTATCATCATTTTGATCTTGATTGCTGGTTTCAGCCTGCGATTGGCTAGCCTCTGGTTGCCGCGACGCCGAAGCTTGACTCGGTGCAACATGTGACGACGCGGACTGACCAGCGCGCGAGGCAGATTCTGATTTTATTTTTGATACCAATTCACTTTGCTCAGTCGCCGATTTTGGTTGGTTCACCGGATTGATCGTGTTCACAATGTTATATGCACTAATCAAAACAATGAGTGACACAATCGCAGTCGGTGGTAATAATGGCGGGGTACGATAAGCCATGAAGCCAGCTCCTTTCATCCATCGTTTAATTGTACCTCAATAACTAGATGATACCATTTAAGTTCTTGCTAAGATGACAAGTTTGCCATTTCCGGAGTCTTTAAATGGTGGTCATGTCTGCCCTGATAACACGCTCCCATTCAAAGATGGAAGAAGCCGACAACGTACACCTAAACGTCTTCCACCTCAACTCATTCGGGGCGCATTCCGCTGACGCCCTGTCTTCAAAGCGCTGCCGCCTGCGTTCATAAAAAAAGCACATACATCAACATGTACATGCTCGCCTGTCGCTTAGGCATTTTTAAGGCGGTCTGCGTGTTGCTGGCATTCCGCACACAGCCCATAAAGTTCAAAATTATGACTTTGAATTTTTGCACCCGGCACTTGTTTCTCGAAGTAATTGAGTGGACACATTTTCAACTCGATCACTTTCCCGCAATTTGTACAAATAAAGTGGTGGTGATGCGGATGCTGGAAATCACACTGTAATTTCACAACAATCTGATCATCTTGCATCCGGCTTTCAACAATGCCCATCTCAATAAATGATTTGACATTTCGATAAATAGTATCGTGAGAGACTCCCGGAAATTGGGTACGCATATAACGATCCAGTATCGTCACCGCCGTGTAGCGATGCTGATTCCTGCCGAGATAATCAACCATCGATTCACGCTGCTTGGTCACGCGATAACCGTGCTGTTTCAATTCTTCTAATGCAATCGTTGTGTTATCCATGCGAACTCCTTTAGCTTGACACTTTGATTAATGGCGTGTAGACTATTAAATCGTATTGATTACGATTAATCAATCACTAGTGTACCACGCAAAACAGGAGGAAGCAATATGGCAGAAAAAACTGACTACGCATCCGCAGCACGGCGGTTGAAGAGTAAAAACCCGAAAACCCGTTCACGGGCAAAACGCGTGATTAAAGCCGTTAAGAAACCAGTCAAGTAATTTTATCGCATTATTCAAACAACATGTAGCAAGGCGCGAGCCACGGTGATGATCACCGGTGCTCGCGCCTTATTTTTGTTCTAAATCGATGCGGGCAAGGCCGCAACTTTTCAAAGCCAAGGTTTTCATAAATTGATCCACCTGCTCGCGCGCCTCATCCCAACTGTCATTTTTGATCACAGTGGCAAACGGCTTTAGTTCGTCTGGCAAGGTTAAATCGCGTTTATATTCCGGACTTTTCAACCGCGCAGCAACCATGGCAGGATCGTCACCACGGCTCAACAACCGATCTTTTAATACCGTTGGGTTATCAATTGTTAAAAATAAGACCACGACCTCCTTTGGCAACTCACGCACATAGGTAATGGCACCTTTTGTGTCTAGAACAATACTAAGGAAGGGATGCTTGGTCCAGTTTTTTTCAAGCGATTCATGGGAGGAACCGTACTCATAACCAGCATAAGTGACTTTTTCGATAAAATGTTTGGTCGCAAAACTCGCCGGTGTTTCGAAATAGTAATCGACCCCATTCTTTTCCCCTGTGCGCGCCGGACGGGTGGTGTGCGTCATCACGCGGTGGATGCGATAATTATCGCGAAGATAACCACTCACCGTCGTTTTGCCAGTCCCTGTTGCCCCAGTGATCACAATCAACTTATGCGCAGCTTTCATGATCAGCCTCCTCTTAAATGATTGCCTCGATTGTACCAAATCAGCGCGGATTAGTCAGCTTGAAAACAGGTTGATTGATTCGCTTTATCAATAACGCTGTTACCAACTAAGAATGGCTAATGCTGATCATGATAAAAAGCAATCACGCCCACTTGTTGACTCTCCACAAACCCAGCGGCTTTATAAAAGTTTCGCGTTTTCGGATCATCGTCCGTCAATAAAACCCGTTGCCGCACTTCAGGGAACCGCGCCAGCAAAGCTTCTATTAATTGTTTGCCGATACCTCGACGCTGATATTCTTGCAAAACCAACAGATCCTGAATAAAAAGAATGGTTTCGCCGTCACCGACTGCTCGGATTAAGCCAACTAACTGTTTGCCCTCATACGCACCTAACACCATCAATGAATGGGTCAGTGCCCGTTCAAGTCGCGCAGGATCGCGAGTATACATGCTCCAACGGACACTTTTATAAAGTGCCAAAACCTCGGGCATAGTTGGTTTTTGATCAGTAATTGTCACCATGGCGTGTGTCCCCCTTTATAAAAGAATGTTTTGCTTAGAGTAGAAAAAAAGATCGATCACGCTTGATCGACCTTTCAAATGCTATTGCAGGATGTGAACGATATTTTTACAGACGACGACCGAAGCTTGGTGCGAAGTATGCCATGCTCTGAATCGTAACGCTTTGACCAGGAGCTGGTGCGTGAAGATATTGGCCACCGCCAATGTAAATACCAACGTGGTAAGCACTACCAACGCCGCCCCAGAAGACCAAGTCACCGGCCTGTAAGTCAGAAACGGAAACATATGAGCCAAGCGTACTTTGAGCTTGGGAAGTCCGTGGTAAGTTGATCCCAGCTTCTTTAGCTGCATAGTAGATCAAGCCTGAGCAGTCAAAGCCTGATGGTGAAGTGCCACCATAAACATACGGAACCCCGATATACTTAGCGGCGTTGCTGGCAATACTGCCACCGGAAACTGAAACCGAGCTGGTGTTTGAAGCAGGCGCTTGTGAAGCGCTGGCGCTTGAAGAAGCACTGGTGGTGCTGGTATTGGTGCTGGTGTTAACGCTACTTGATGCTGCACTGCTTGAGGCGGTGCTGGTTGAAGAAGCAGATGGTGTTGCGGCAACAGCAGCGGTTGCTGCGGCAGCTTTAGCAGCATCTTCGCTGGCAGCCAACTGAGCCAACTTATCTTTGTTAGCTTCAAGTGTTTGCTGTAAATCGGATGCAGATTTTTCAGCATCACTCTTTAAGCTTTCGATTTTAGCCTTGTCGCTTTCCAACTGGCTCTTTGTCGCAACAAGTGTTTCTTGCTTGGCTTCTTGTTCAGTTTGCAGGGTCTTAACTTTGGCCTGTGAATCCTTAACCGCCTGCAATGCTTCTGCACTGGCTTGGCTAAGTTTGTTGACCGTCAGTGAGCGACCAACAAGATCTGTAAGGCTGTTTGAATTCAAAACAAAGTCAAAATAGATATTGCCTGTAACTGAATTACCAACCTGCTTTTGCAATGAAATCAATTGTTCCTTCAGATTGTCTTTACGCTTGCCGACTTCGACTTGCGCCTTAACAATTTGTTGGTTGTAAGAGGCAATTTTAGCCTGACTAGCACTAATTTTTTCTTCAGCATTCTTAATGTCTAATGCTTTGTTAGAAACATCATTGCTCAACTTCGCGGTTTTTTCATTTGCCGTTTGGATTTGCTTGAGCAAGGCATCATTCTTGGCAGTCAAACTAGACTTATCGTCATCAGCTTTAACTGTTGTGGCAGCCACCCCTGAAACCCCAACCCCAGCCAATGTTGCAACTGTGATAAAGCCTGTAACTAATTGCTTTAATTTCATCTTTATCGTCACTCCTGCTTTCGTTTTGTTCACAACTGCTACATTAACACTGGACTGTTACAGTCTCGTTACAGCATGTTTACTATCAGAATACTTTCTTCAACATATTGTCATGGTTTGATATAAGGAAGTTCATAAAGATTTTTTATTTCAGTTATTTTCAAGAAGAAAAAGAGCGTCGAACGCACCAAAAAAGACCTGTGGTAAACGTTTGTTTTATCACAGGTCTAAATCGCTCATCGTCATTTTTATTAACAGTTATTGTTTAATAGTCAATTGGCTATACCAATCATGCGACTTACGGGGTTACTTTGCTGCCTTGATATCGACTAAAAAGTACCGCTTTTTACCACGCCGAACGATGACATATTGGCCATCAAAATGAGTGCTCGGATCAACCTCGAAATCGAGCTCCCGCTGACGTGTACCGTTGATCGTGATCGCACCATTTTGAATGTCTTCTCGGGCTTGACGGCGGCTTGGTTCGATTTTGGTAGTGTCGACTAACCAAGTCACAATGTTTTCTGCGGTCTCCGGTGCCTCAACTGTTGGAAACTGCTTGAAACCCTGCTTGATATCATCAGCGCTCAGCTCAGCGACATCACCGGAAAAAAGGGCAGCACTGATATTTTCGGCCTGATCAACCGCTTTTTGACCGTGGACAAACTTTGTCACCGCACGCGCCAATTCACGCTGTGCTTCACGTTTTTCCGGATGTGTCTTAGTTGCTTCAACCAATTCGGCAATAGCATCGCGCGACAAGAACGTGAAGAACTTGAGGAACTTCTCGACGTCGGCATCATCCTGATTGAACCAGAACTGATAGAACTCGTAAGGTGACGTCTTCTCCGGATCAAGCCAAACGGCGCCGCCAGCAGACTTACCGAACTTGGTACCGTCAGCCTTCAACATCAATGGATTGGTTAGACCGTAAGCACGGGCTTCTGGTCCCTCGATGCGATGAATCAAATCGATCCCAGCCGTAATATTGCCCCACTGATCGGCCCCGCCAATTTGCAATTGAACATCTTCGTGTTTGAACAAGTGCAGGAAATCGACCGACTGCAGAATCTGATACGTGAATTCCGTGTACGAGATGCCGTTTTCCAAACGACTGGCGACGACTTCTTTATTTAGCATACTGTTAACGGAAAAAAGCTTGCCATAATCCCGCAGAAAATCAAGCATGGATAATTTCGATAACCAATCATAATTATCGACAATCCGAAAATCATCGGTTCCGAATAGGTTCTCCATTTGGGCGGTCAATTTCTTTTTATTTGCAGCAATCGTGTCCATGGTTTGCAAGACCCGCTCGGAATTACGCCCGGATGGATCGCCAATCGAGCCAGTGCCCCCACCAATGACAATCACGGGACGATGGCCCAGAAGTTGAAACCGTTTGAGAATCATGAACGGAATCAAATGGCCAACATGTAGTGAATCGCCAGTCGGATCGGTGCCACAGTATACACTGACTGCTTTTTCCTCAGTCAGTTTCCGCAGACCATCTTCATCAGTTAATTGATTCAACGCCCCACGCCACTTTAATTCGTCTAAAATTTTGCCTCTGTCTGTCATGTTACTTGTTCCTCCCTAAACACATTTGCTGGCACAGCAACCGCTGTATAAGCGTCTTGGGGCTATTATGGCCAAAAGGCGCTTACATTTAACTTTTAAGCACGCCAGTTCACGCTCTTGACTAAAATTTGTCTTTGCCAGAATTTACCGCTACCTGTGAGCTGAGATGCAGGATGGCAACGTCTAGATCGTTGGTCAAGGTCATTCACAATGGCATAAAAAAAGCCCCTGATCTTCAACGATCAGGGACGATTTTCACCGCGGTACCACCCACATTATGCTTTGCATCACTCTAATGGATATCGGCATGACCCGTTAACCAGGCTTTCATTGAGGTGTAATTCGTGATCAAAGGCGGAACGGTTTGCAGCAACCACCGTTTTTCTTAGACCTGCCTAGGACCACTACTGCGGCTCATCTGGTGACTTTATGGTTTAGATCTTAACACATGTAGGCGAACGGTTCTATTCTTTTTGGACATTCTTCCGGAGTTCGCGCTAACGACGCAGTACTTCTGAAGTGCGCCTAACTTTTCACTTTTGCGGGTCCTGTGGTGCTTCTTTTGGATCTCGATCGGCTGGATAGGCTTTGACGTCAGCGTCTAGAATATCGTATTCATCCATGAGCCTGCGTTCGACGCGCTCTCCTAGATCATAGGAATCGGCTACGGTCATATTGGGATTGACACGAATACCGATGGTTAGCAAGACAGCATCGCCTGCATATCGTGCTTCAATACTTTGAACGCCTTTGACACCTGGGACTGCACTGATGGTTTGGCGGTAGGCAGCAATTTTTTTGGTGTCGAATCCATCTGTTAATTCAAAAATGGATTCTCGCAGGATAGTCCAAGCCGCATATAAAATCAAACAACCAACGGCCACAGCTGCGCCACCATCCAGCCAAAGCCAGCCAGCTTTGGCACCTAAGATGGCGAGTAACGTGCCACCGCTGGTCACAGCGTCGGCAAAGCTATCCTTGGCCGCCGCTCGCAAAACACTGCTGTCCAATTGCTTCGCCCTAATATGGTTAATCAGTGAAACGGTGCCCATTGCCAATCCTGCCGCTAAGCTAACATAAACCGCAAGTTCTCCGGGAACCTGCAGCTTACCTTGATACCAAGCTTGCAGACCGTGATAACCGTCAATGACAACATCTAGACCGACGACGAGCATGATTAAGCCAGAAAAGAGTGTTGCGATGGTTTGAAAGCGCCAGTGGCCAAATCGGTGTTCACTGTCAGGCCGTTGTTGGGAAATCTGCAAACCCCAAAGTAAAATCAGCGCAGAGGCCACACCAGTCAGGTTATTCAACCCATCCGCAGCCAATGCCCGAGAATGCGCTAACTGCGCGATCCACAATTCTGCCACGGTCAACCCGCCATATACAATCAGATTCAGTGCAGCAGCATGCTGGGCACTTTTCAGGCGGGCAAACCGGCGTTGTTCATCTTTTAAAATATTTCGACCAGCATCCATGCGACATCCTCCTGACTAAATTAATTTGTTTATTAAAGACTATTATAATTCAAATAACGCACCGGTGACTGGTTATAACTTTACAAAATGATAGCGAGAGCGCTTTCTTACAAAATTTTTCATAACAATAAAAAAAAGCCCAGCAATAGCCGGGTTTTATCAAGCATCGTTCATATCAGCCGTTTTCGTTTTGCCGCTTCAAAGCGCTTGTCAATCGTTCCAATCGAGCAATGGTGTCATCTAAGGTCAGATAATAATAAACCATATTGCCTTCGCGGCGTGAGCCAACCATGCCAATGTCTTTGAGATGCTTCAGATGGTGCGAGGTCGCTGGCTGTGACAAACCGATAGCATCAGCCAAGTCGTTGACTTTTAAGCCTGTATCATTGTCTGCCGTTCCCAAAATCATAATCAATTTTTGTCGACTTGAATTCGATAACGCATTGAGATGTCCAATATCTTGCTTAAACTCTTTTAAAGCCTCTTGTTGCGCAGAGCTATATGCCGCCATTATGATGGCCTCCTTATAAACGCGTTTACGATTGCAGAAACTTGCGTCTTTAGAACACGGTGTGCATCAAATTTCACTCATAACGAATATTACCTGAAATCGTAACGATTGCAACCAATATGCAAACCGTTCATACTGAATGCATGTCAATCGATTATTTTTGGAGGTGCCAATATGACCACGACGACCACTTTTCATGGTTTGGGTGCGGATAACACGCTTACCGTTTATGCAGATGGTGCTAATGAACTATTGAATCAAAGCATCAGCATGATTAATGCTTATGCCCATTTATTATCGCTGTATGATGAAGCATCCCTGCTGACTTTGATCAACAAGCAGGCCGGCAAAGAACCGGTTCACATTCCGGTTCGCCCTGTGTTCAATCTGATTGCTCAAGCGATCGCCTGGAGCAAACGCGGATTAGGTTACAACGCCTTAATCGGCCCGATCGTCAAACTTTGGCGCATCGGTTTCGATGATGCCCATGTTCCGACTGCCGAAGAAGTCACTGCCGCGCTTGCTTTGACAGATCCCGATCTTGTCGAGCTTGATTCAGAAAATCAAACTGTTTTTCTGACCAAACCCGGCATGGCCCTTGATCTTGGCGGTATCGCCAAAGGTTTCATTGTCGATCAAGTCTATGATCTTTGGGACAAAACCGGCGTTGAAGGTGGGTTGATTGACTTAGGTGGTAATCAGCGGCTCGTCGGTAATGCAGCCAGCGGCGTACCGTTATGGCAGTGGCCAATCACTGACCCGCGGACACCGGGAAAACGCAGTATCGCCACCTTGACAACCACCCCTAAAGCCGTCGTGACGACTGGTATTTATGAGCGGCACTCAGAGATCAACGGCAAAGAATATCACCATTTGCTTGATCCTAACACAGGCTATCCCGTCGAATCAGACATGGCCAGCATTACCGTCGTGGCCGATAGTGGCCTGATCGGAGACGTGTTATCTTCCATCGGTTTTTATGCTGGCATCCCTGCCGGTTACGATGCCGTTGAAGCCGAGGGTGAGGAAGCCATCTTCGTTACTAAAGATACCCGCGTTTACCAAACCAGCGGCCTGCGCGAAACCTTGGCCGTCACCATGTAAACCTTAGCCACCGTTGTCTTCAGACATAATAGTTTGGGACATCACTCATAATCATCAAAAAGGCAAACAAATTCCACTGTAAAGCGGAAACTGTTTGCCTTTCTTATTGTAATCTATTGGAATTTTAAAGATATTAGTGCCAAGGCGGAGCAATCGTAGGCCAGATGGGGCTCAGCCGTGCAAACAACA
>OKOR01000100.1_pt1 | contig 35288 bp, 25 predicted proteins | sample 1614771 | NCBI WGS metagenome assembly OKOR01 (sample SAMN04436970, study PRJEB24849) | human gut metagenome | biome: human gut; feature: NICU; material: stool | host: Homo sapiens | place: USA: Saint Louis, MO | collected 2010-03-22
GGCGTTCGCGAAGCCGACGCAACGGAAGCGAACCTTGGTGGCGAACAGTTCCGGAGCGTACACAGCCACCACGGAAGCCATAAGCACGTACAGGCACATCATGAGCAGGAAGCCAACGATAATTGCGCTCACGGTAGAGGTCTGGAAGGCATACATCAAACCGAACACGCCAGTGAACAGGAAGGCCGGCACAATCGTGCGCTTGCGGCCGATACGGTCGATAAGCAGAGAGCCAATCAGGCAGCCGACCGGGGCACCGAGCATCATCACCGTGGAGGTGAGCAGCGAGCTGGACAGGTTAATACCACGCTTGACCAGAATCGTCGGAACCCAAGAAGTGAAGGCGTAGGAGCACACGTTCGTGGCGGCCACAGCAACCACAGCCACAAGCAGGCAGATGCCGAGCGAACGGCCTCCGGCGTTGCGGGTGTCGCTGGTGTCGGCCTTGGCGGCTGCGTCGATCGGTTCGGAACCGTTGGCCTCAAGCTGCTTGACGATGGCGTCGGCCTCATCGTAACGGCCGCGCACGGCGAGCCAACGCGGGGATTCGGGGATGTCGCGGCGCAGCCACCAGATGATGGCGGCCACCAGGCCGATGGCCACGAACAGCGGACGCCAGGACCAGCGGGGGATGATCCATGCACACAGCAGCATAGCGATTGGCACACCGCAGTTGGCCACGAGCGAGACAATCGCGCACCAGTGGCCACGGCGGTTCATCGGTGCGAACTCGTTGACCATGGCGAAGCCGGTGACGATTTCAGCGCCGAGGCCCAGGCCGGCACCCAGACGGCACAGGGACAGCACAGCCATGTTCGGGGCGAATGCGCCGAGGAAGGTGAAGCCGCCAAACAGCAGCAGGTTGATTTGGTAAGCCACGCGGCGGCCCTTCAGGTCACCGACGAAGCCGGCCAGCAGCGAACCGACCAGCAGACCCAGGAAGCCCGCGGACATAAAGGTGGAATTTTGCGCAACGGTGGACCAGCGGGTAGCCAACGTGCTGGAGGCGACGGCGCTGCCAATATATACGTCGATGCTGTCCATCAGCATGCCAGCGGCGACCAGCGTCACGATGCGATGGAACATCGGGGTTTCATGTGCGCGATCCATGCGCGAGATAATATCCTGAACCTTGGCTTGATCCGTCACGGTGGTACGTGCTTGTGCGTTTTCCATAGCCGCGGGATTGCCGGAAATCTGCTGTTCAGCAGCAGTCATATTTGAGCCCTCTTCTTGCAAACCTGCCCGCGTGCAACTGCTCAATGGTGTTGCGGCGAGCGAACTCTTGATTGGACTGTGTGTTCCGTTCGCCCTCCCATTGTGTGGGATGAACGACGTTTGCGATCCAAGTCTTGAATTCTACGTAGCGAGCCAATCGTTGTGAGATAGCTCACTACATGGGGCTTAACTATAGGTTCGATTTTGTGGCACGCCGCGTTGCGGTCACATCGTGAACGATAACAGAGGTTGTGACGCTCCTATATATGCCCCACTTACGCTCTTACCCCGTCGAAAGAAGGCAGAACCGTGATTCCCATGGGGCGGTAAAACACTCATGGGGCGGTATTTGGCCCATGAGGCGGTTAGCGGATTATGCCTTTCCGTAGAATAGAGCCGTTTTCGACTACCGCCCCATGAGGGTTTTACCACCCCATGGGTGAGCTACCGCCCCATGAAACGTGTAATAACAAAGCATGCCCTTGCTGGTGGAAGCGATGCTTTGCTACTTCGCCTGCTTGTCGGCGAGGATCTCATCCACCAGCTTGGGCTTTTCGGTCAGCTGGCCGGTGAAGCCGGGGCGGATATCCATGTGCAGCACCAGAGAAGTGCGGTAGCCCTGCTCGGCGAGCTTCTTGGCGGCCTCACCGGCCACCTTGAGCACGTCGTCCAGATCGCCTTCCACGTTGGTGAACAGGGCGTTGGTTTCCTGCGGCAGGCCGGATTCGCGAATCACCTCGACGGCCTGAGCCACGTATGGCGAAACCTCGGAGCCCACGCCATTGGCCGACACCTGAATGGCGGCCACGGTATTGAGGTACGGTTTGCCGGTTTCCGGGTCGATCGGCACTTCCTGAGTAACGGCATTACGGTCAATAATCATAATTCTCCTTTTATTACTTGGCTCCCCTCAGAGAGGAGAGCCAGTAGGACTCAGCGATACTTCCAGAAATGATCCATCGGGCCGGAGCCGTGGCCAAGATTCAGCTGGGCCTTCAGTGCACCGGTCAGATACTTCTTCGCATGCTTGATGGCCTTGGGCAATGTGTCGCCAAGCGCCAGATACGAGGCGATGGCGGAGCTCAGCGTGCATCCGGTGCCGTGCGTGTTCGGATTATTGATACGCGCGCCATCAAACCAGGTCACGGTTCCATCCGTCTCGGCAAGCACATCGTTGGCATCCTCGGTGCCATGACCACCCTTGACCAGCGCGGCACAGCCATAACGCTCCACGAGGCGGTGGGCGGCGGCCTCCATATCCTCCTGATCGCGAATCAGCGTATCGGTCAGCACTTCGGCCTCGGGAATGTTCGGAGTCACGACCGTGGCCATCGGGAACAGCTTGCCGGTCAAGGCCGCAATGGCATCGTCACTGATGAGATTGGCACCGGAAGTGGCCACCATAACCGGGTCGAGCACGATGTTCGTGGCGTGATGGAAGGTGAGTCGTTCAGCGATGACGTCGATGATGTCAGTGGCAGACACCATGCCGATTTTCACCGCGACCGGCGGAATATCCTCAAACACCATGTTGATCTGGTCGGCGAGAATGTCCGGTTTGGTGTCCTGAATGGAACGCACGCCGGTGGTGTTCTGTGCGGTGAGTGCGGTGATGGCGCTCATGCCGAACACGCCGCAGGCCAGCATGGTCTTCAGATCGGCCTGCATGCCGGCACCGCCGGACGAGTTGGAGCCGGAGATCGCGAGAACAGCGGGAAGTGTAGATGTTGCAATTTGTGCCATAGTGTTCATTCTAAGTGGGGCCCATGATGTTTTTCGGAGCGGTTTTCCTTGATGTTTTGCCGCTCCTGTGGTGAGACGGGGAAGGTTTGCTGATTGCGATTGATTCATGAAATGTTCGGGAGGAGGCATGGCTGATAACGATGTACTGCGCCGTGCGCTCAACGAAGGCGTGGTCCTGGAGACTTCCGACGGCCTCGGTCCAGATGGCGCACACTTCGGCACTGCCTTCGAGCGAGTCGAGCGTCGTCCCGAATTAAGACACCACCGGGCATAATAATTGGCTCCCCTCAGAGAGGGGAGCCAGAGAGGTTTACTCCTGGGCGGTGGAGTAGAGCTTGCCGCCCTGGGCGGTGTACTTTTCGCTCATCGCATCCATGCCGGCGAGGATTTCTTCGGGGCTGAGCACGTTGGCGGACACCACGCCGTTATCGACATTGGCCTTGGCCGTAGCCAGTGCCTCGGAGTCGATGCCTGCAGCAGCCTCCTTCACGATTTGCTGCTGAGCGGCCTCGCCACCGAATGCCTTGCGGATGTTCTGGGAGATGGCCATCGAGCAGAACTTCGGGCCGCACATCGAGCAGAAGTGCGCCATCTTGGCCGGCTCGGCGGGCAGGGTATCGTCGTGGAAGGCGATGGCGGTGTCCGGATCGTAGGACAGATTGAACTGGTCGAGCCAACGGAACTCGAAGCGAGCCTTGGAAATCGCATTGTCGCGATCCATCGCGTGCGGGTGGTGCTTGGCGATGTCTGCGGCGTGGCAGGCGATCTTGTAGGCAATCACGCCCTGCTTCACATCATCCTTGTTCGGCAGGCCGAGGTGTTCCTTCGGGGTCACGTAGCACAGCATAGCGGTGCCGTAACGACCGATCTCGGTGGCGCCGATAGCGGAGGTGATGTGATCGTAACCCGGAGCGGTATCGGTGGTCAGCGGTCCGAGGGTGTAGAACGGGGCGTTGTGGCACACGGCCTTCTCCAGCTCGATGTTCATGCGTACGGTGTCGAACGGCACGTGGCCCGGGCCCTCGATCATCACCTGCACGTCCTTGGCCCAGGCGCGCTCGGTCAGCTCGCCCAGAGTCATGAGCTCGGAAAGCTGCGCGGCGTCGTTCGCGTCGGCTAGGGAGCCGGGGCGCAGGCCATCGCCCAGAGAGAACGCCACGTCGTACTTGGCGAAGATGTCGCACAGCTCGTCGAAGTGCGTGTACAGGAAGCTCTCCTGGTGGTGGCGCAGGCACCAGTCGGCCATGATGGAGCCACCGCGGGAGACGATGCCGGTCACGCGGTTGGCGGTCAGCGGCACGTAACGCAGCAGCACGCCGGCGTGGATGGTCATGTAATCCACACCTTGCTCGCACTGTTCGATCACGGTGTCGCGGAACAGTTCCCAGCTCAGCTTGGAGGCATCATCCTCGACCTTTTCGAGGGCCTGGTACATCGGCACGGTGCCGATCGGCACGGGGGAGTTGCGAAGAATCCACTCACGGGTGGTATGGATGTCGTTACCGGTGGACAGGTCCATCACGGTATCGGCGCCCCACTTGGTGGCCCACGTCAGCTTCTCCACTTCCTCATCGATGGAGGAGGTGACGGCCGAGTTGCCCATGTTGGCGTTGAGCTTGGTCAGGAAGGCGGATCCGATAATCATCGGCTCGGCCTCGGGGTGGTTGATGTTGCAGGGCATCACCGCGCGGCCGGCGGCCAGCTCGGAGCGCACGAGCTCCACATCGCAGTTCTCGCGGGTGGCCACGTACTGCATCTCCGGGGTGATGATGCCGTGGCGGGCGTACCACATCTGGGTGATCGGGTGGTCCTTGGCACGCATCGGCTCATGCTTGCGTCCACGCCATTCCTTGGTGGCGCGGCCGCGCTTGATGGCGCGCTTGCCATCGTCCTCAAGGTTGCGGCGGCGGCCCTCGTAGTCTTCGATGTCGCCGCGGTCGCGGATCCAGTCGAGACGCAGGGGCTTCAAGCCTTCCTTCGGGTCGCACTTGGGGCCTTCGGTGTTGTAGTCGTGGAACGGCGGGTTCGGGCCCACGCCGGGCGTGTCGCTCAGCTTGATTTCGGTGTACGGCACTTCCAGGTCGTAGGAACCATACTGATAGGTGAACGGTACGGACTTGGTCTTGCGGATGTGCGCCTTGTCGCGCTGCTTGGAACCACGGGCGGCGATGTCCACGCGCTGCTGCTTGGCAAGCTTCTGGGCATCCTTGGCGTCCTTGGCGTTGGTGAACTTCTTCTCAGTGGCCTCGGAACCGGGCTTCGCGGCCCCTTCCTGAGCAGCCTGAGTGTCAGTAGCGGGGGTGTGGGTTACGACGCGCGGAGCGTAGCCGTGCTTCTTGTCGCCGCGGACGGCCTTCCAGCCTTCGACCATGGTGCGCGCGGCCTCTTCCGGGTTCTCGGCACCCGCGATGGCGGAGACCACGAACCAGCCAGCAGCCTTGGTATCGGCGAGCATGGCCATATCGGCTGCGGTCACGCCGCCGCCCACGACCACCGGGAATTCGCTGGCAACGCAGATGGTGTTGATCTGGGCGGCGTCCAGCGTCTTGCCGGAGCCGTCGTTGCCGCCCACGGAAGCCTCGGGCTTGGTGGTGGAGACGTGCAGAGGACCGGCGCCAATGTAGTCGATGCAGCCGTCGGGCAGCTCGTTGATGAGCCGAACGAGGCTTTCGGTCTCAGCCGACAGGCCCACGATGGCCTCGTCGCCGAGCAGGGCGCGGGCTTCGCGCGGCTCCATGTCGGTCTGGCCGATGTGCACACCGTCCACCTTGATGCCCTTGCGGCGGGCCTGCCACACCACGTCGGCACGGTCGTCGATCACAAAGGCCACGGAATCGGACTTCTCATTGTCCTCGATGATTTGCGCGATGTCGCGAGCCATGTCGGTCAGCTCAGAGGCATCGGCCTCCTTGGCGCGCAGTTGGATGAAGGTTGCGCCGCCGTGCAGAGCCTGATCCACCACGTCGGTCAGCGGACGGCCTTTGCAGTCCTCCGGCCCCACCACGAAGTACGCGGACAGGTCGAAGCTGTCGCGCATGGAGGCGTATGGGTATTCATTACTCATTATTATTCCTTCTTTTGTTGTTTCTTGTGGAAGTCTTATTGGAAAAAACTGTTATGAGCTCCCTCATCAGAGGGAACTGAAACTACTGCACCAAAATCTCGGATTCCGCCACCTGTTCGGCGGTCACATTCCACAGCGCGTCAAGGAACGCAACTTGGAACGAGCCCGGTCCGTGCGAAGTTGTATCGGCCACCTCTCCCGCGCGGTTGTACAGCAGAGACGCGGACAGGGCGGCGGTCAACGGATCGGAGACCGCCAAATACGTGGCAGCCACGCCGCCCAGCGAGCAGCCGGCACCGGTGATCTTGGTCATCATCGCGCTGCCGCCCGGCAGTCGGTACACGGTTTCGCCATCGGTCACCAGATCGGCGATGCCGGACACGGCCACGGCGCAGCGGGTGGAAGCGTCATGGGAGGAATGCTTGGCGTGCTGTTCGGTCAGATACTGTGCCAGCGCCACCGCCGCGCCGGTTGCGGACTCCACGTCGTCGACGGATTCCACTCCGGCGGGGCGGTGCTCGGAAGCGTCCCCCACGGTTTCGGTATTGAGCCCCCACATGTTCGCCAGCGCGATTACCTCGGATGCATTCGCGCGAATCATGGTCGGGGGAGCGGCCTTGAAGGCCTGAAGAATGGCGGTACGGGTGCGGCCGATGCCGGCGGCCACCGGGTCGAGCACCCACGGCTTGTCCAAGTAGTTGAGTCGCTGGGCGATTTCGGGCAGTGCGTCCTTATAGAACGGCAGCAGCGTGCCCACGTTGATGTAGTTCGCGCCCGCGATTTTCGCGGTTTCGATCACGTCGTCCGGCAGGAAACTCATGGCCGCAGTGCCGCCGGCCGCCAGTTGCGCGTTGGCAACCAAATTGATGGTCACAAAATTGGTGAATGACTGGGCCAACGGAGTCGTCTCGCGTACGCGGCGAACGGCATCGGCGATATTGTCACGGATGGGTGAATCGGCTGGAACCGGAGTCCCGGCGGTATAACCGCTGGACACGCCGGTAAACGATGATGCACTATTGCTCATTTACTGCTCCCTACGATGGTCTTAACCAACAGGTTCTAAGGGTCAGGCTCAGGCCTTTCTCAACTCGCGAACCACATGCGAGTTCCCCTGCATTACAGTGCCGACGCTATGCGCCAACATGGACATTATCGTGACGGATTTGTTCGATACGTGTCGTCAGGTCTGGCGCGTCCCCGTCCATTCGTGATACATAGACGCCTCCGCCGAGCAACATCTCCCGAATTTGTGACGCTGACGCGATGTCAGTGGCACAAATTCGGGAAGGGTAAAACAACAGGAACAATATGGAGGTGTTGCGATATAGGAATCGCTGCGAACGGCCGCTCGTGAGACGCGGAACATATACCGGACAATGCCGCCTGACCTGTCACCATATACGGCTATCCTGAAGCGGTTGTTATTAGACCCCAAACCGTTCAAACCAGAAGGTGCATTGTGGCTCAGTCCAAACTCGATGAAGTCGTATCCCTTGCGAAGCGTCGCGGCTTCGTGTTCCCCGCCGGCGAAATTTACGGCGGCACCCGTTCCGCTTGGGATTACGGCCCTCTCGGCGTCGCTCTCAAGGACAATATCAAGCGTGAATGGTGGCGCTCCATGGTCGTCACCCGTCCTGATGTCGTCGGTGTCGACACTTCCATCATTCTGCCGCCCGAAGTGTGGGTGGCGTCCGGCCACGTGAGCGTGTTCAACGATCCGCTCGTCGAGTGTCTCAACTGCCACAAGCGCAACCGCGCCGACAAGCTCGAGGAATCCTACGCCGAGAAGCACGGCGACAAGATGCCGGAAAACGGCATGAAGGACATCGTCTGCCCGAACTGCGGCACCCGTGGCCAGTGGACCGAACCGCGCGACTTCAACATGATGCTGCGCACCCACCTCGGCCCGGTCGAGGACGAGAACAGCCTGCACTACCTGCGTCCGGAGACTGCACAGGGCATCTTCGTGGACTTCAAGAACGTGATGACCTCTTCCCGTTCCAGGCCGCCGTTCGGCATCGCCAACATGGGTAAGTCCTTCCGTAACGAGATCACCCCGGGTAACTTCATCTTCCGCACCCGTGAGTTCGAGCAGATGGAGATGGAGTTCTTCGTCACGCCCGGCACCGATGAGGAATGGCACCAGTACTGGATCGACGCCCGCACCCGCTGGTACATCGACCTCGGCGTCAAGCCGGAGAACCTGCGCCACTACGAGCACCCGAAGGAGAAGCTCTCCCACTACTCCAAGCGCACCGTGGACATCGAATACAAGTTCGGCTTCCAGGGTTCCGACTGGGGCGAGCTCGAAGGCATCGCCAACCGTACCGATTACGATTTGAGCGCGCACTCCAAGCACTCCGGCGAAGACCTGAGCTACTTCAACCAGGCCACCGGCGAGAAGTACGTGCCGTACGTCATCGAACCGGCCGCCGGCCTGACCCGCTCCCTGATGTGCTTCCTCGTGGACGCCTACGATGTGGACGAGGCCCCGAACACCAAGGGCGGCGTTGACAAGCGCACCGTGCTGCGTCTCGACCCGCGTCTGGCCCCGGTCAAGGCCGCCGTGCTGCCGCTGAGCAAGAAGCCTGAACTGCAGACCGTGGCCCAGAACCTGGCCGACGACCTGCGCTTCAACGAGTGGATGATCGACTACGACGAGTCCGGTGCCATCGGTCGTCGTTACCGTCGTCAGGACGAGATCGGCACCCCGCTGTGCATCACCGTGGACTTCGACACCCTCGAGGACCACGCTGTGACCATCCGTGAGCGTGACACCATGGCCCAGGAGCGCGTCGCTCTTGACAAGGTGGCCGATTACGTGGCCGCCCGCATCGGCGAGAAGCGCACCCGCGTGCCCCTGAAGCCTGTGGAAATGGGCGGTGAGCCTTGGCCTGAGTCCGGCGTTCAGGAAGCCGGCGGCCTGTACTAAGCCGGAGTCGCACAACTTGGGCTCCCCTCTGTGGGCTGAGCCGTAAGGAAGACATCCCAGTGGGCTGTTTGTAGGCGAAGTGGCGGCGATAGACGCCGGGGCTCCTCTCTCAGGGGAGCCCCTACTTATTTTCTTAGGAATCACATGGCACAATCCGAATCCGAAACAGTGCTCACCGAGCATCACGAGACCGACAACCTCGACCCACGTACGGACGCGCCGGCGCGCCCCGGGACCCCGGTGCATATCGCCCCGGTCCAACTCGGCAACATCACCGTGCCGACCCCGGTGGTGCTCTCGCCGATGGCGGGAGTGACCAACTGGCCCTTCCGCGTGATTTGCGAGGAATATGGTCCCGATGGACTCTACGTGGCCGAGATGATCACCGCTCGAGCCCTCGTGGCGCATAACCCGAAAGCACTGCGCCTCTGTCATTTCGCCAAAAGCGAAAAAATCCGTTCACTGCAGTTGTACGGCGTGAACCCCTCCATCACCGAACAGGCGGCGAAAATCGTGGTCGACGGCAACATGGCCGACCATGTGGATCTGAACTTCGGTTGCCCGGTGCCCAAGGTCACTCGTCGAGGCGGTGGTTCGGCCTTGCCTTGGAAAACCGACATTTTCACTGAGCTATTACAGCGCGTGGTCGCCGTATGCGAGCCGGCGGGCATCCCCGTCACCGCGAAGATCCGCGTCGGCATCGACCATAACCATGAGACCTTCCTCGAAGCCGGACACATCGCGCAGGAGGAGGGCTGCAAGGCCGTAACCCTGCATGCCCGTACCGCCGCCGAATACTATGGCGGTCATTCCGACTGGTCCCGCATCGGCGAGCTCAAGGAACACCTCAACATTCCGGTATTCGGCAATGGCGATATCTGGGGTGCCGAGGATGCGCTCGAAATGGTGCGCGAGACCGGCTGCGACGGTGTGGCCATCGGCCGCGGATGCCAGGGCCGGCCGTGGCTGTTCGCCAACATCAAAAACGCCTTCGAGGGCAATCCCGAACGGCTCAACCCGAATCTGGGCGAGGTCTGCCGCGTGATTCACCGTCATGCCGAGCTGCTTACCGAGTTTTATGAGGGCGATGAGATGATGGCCGTCCACGATCTGCGCAAGCACATCGCCTGGTATCTGAAAGGATTCCCGGTGGGCGGCTCCACCCGCAAGGCCTTTATGGAATGCGAGAGCCTGGCCGATGTGGACCGCGAGATCGGCAAGCTCGACCCGACTATCGAATACCCGCCACGCGTGGTCGACAAACCGCGCGGCCGCGTGCGTTTCGCCAAGAAGGTGCACTTGCCGTATGGCTGGTTGGAATCGCGTACCACCACCCACGAAGAGCGTGAGGCGCTCTTCGGTGACGACCCAATGGACGCCAGTTACTGAGAAAATACTGAAAATACACGCAACACGCGCCATTCTGCGCGTGAATTTCCCTCCAAGAGTAGCCTGTTTGCGCTACTCTTGGGTGTAACCGTGAAGTGACAGGAGCCAAACGTGAGCGAGATCGCGCAGAATGAGTTCAACGACAAGACCAACATCAAGGTTGTTGGCGTCGGCGGTGCCGGCGGTAATGCCGTCAATCGCATGATTGCCGAGGGATTACAGAATGTTGAATTTGTGGCGGTAAATACCGATGCGAAGGATCTTCTGCGCTCTGATGCGGATGTCAAGATTTCCCTTTCCGATAAGTCCAGTCGTGGTCTCGGTGCTGGTGCCGACCCGGAGCGTGGAGCCAAGGCGGCCCAGGACCACCAGTCGGATATCGAAGAGGCGCTTAGGGGTGCCGACATGGTGTTCGTCACCTGCGGCGAGGGCGGTGGCACCGGTACTGGCGCCAGCCCGATCGTCGCTCGTGCGGCTCATCAACAGGGTGCTCTCACCATCGCGGTTGTTACTCGTCCGTTCAGCTTCGAAGGCCCTCAGCGTTCCGCTTCCGCCGAATACGGCATCGACAACCTGCGCAAGGAAGTCGACGCGCTGATCGTCATTCCGAACGATCGCCTGCTCGAGCTTTCCGACCGTTCCATCGGCATCATTGAGGCCTTCAAGACCGCTGATACCGCACTGCTTGCCGGTGTTCAGGGCATCACTGACCTGATTTCGATGAACTCCTATATTCATGTCGACTTCAACGATGTGAACTCCATTCTTCGTGGTGCTGGTACTGCGCTGTTTGGTATCGGTTCCGCACGGGGAGAGGATCGTGCCACGCAGGCCGCCGAAATCGCCATCAGCTCTCCGCTGCTTGAGGAAAGCATCGAAGGCGCACACGGTGCGCTGATCAACATCGCCGGTCCGACCGACCTGAAGTTGCAGGAGGCCTCTGCTGCCACCGAACTGGTGCGCAAGGCCATTCACCCTGAAGCCCAGATTATTTGGGGTCTTGCTCTGGACGATGCTTATGGCGATGAAGTGCGTGTCACTGTTATTGCTGCTGGTTTTGACCCCGTCGCCGCTCAAGATGACGACACTCAGAGCACGGTGACGCCGGTTGTGCCAACCGCCGCCGATCCTGCGACTCCCGTGGCACAGCCAGCTCCAGCACCGGCACCGGCTGCACAGCCCGCTGCCACTGCCCAACCGGCATTCACACCGGCTATCGGTGACTCCGCATCGTTGCCTTTTGATGATCCGACTTCCGCTCATCCGAATATCGCCGTGAACGATCCGGCTGGCGATCTCGACATCCCTGACTTCCTGCGCTGAAAGGATTGATCCATGGCTGGGTTCATGAAAAACGCGATGTCCTATCTGGGCATGAGTGACGTTGTGGACGATGAGGACGACTACATCGAGGAGGACGAGGAGCAGAAGCCGGCTTCGAAGTCCGCATTTGATTCCGACCATACGGTCACGCCGCTGGCGTCAACCACCGCGCCTGCCGCATCGTCGACTACCAAGCCGTTCCCCGGTGGCCGTGTGAACAGAATCACCACCATCCATCCGAAGTCATATGAGGATGCTCAACTGGTCGGCCGCGCATTGCGTGACGGTGTTCCGGTCGTACTGAATCTCACCGGTGTGGCCGAAGCCGTGGCATATCGCATCGTGGACTTCTCCGCCGGCGTGGTGTTCGGCGTGCGTGGTTCCCTCGAGCGTGTCACTCCACGTGTGTTCCTCCTGAGTCCGGCGCAGGTGAACATCAAGGTCGAAGAGCCGACAAAACCAGCCTCGGCACACGATTTGTTCGCTGACTGACAGGTTCAGTAGTTTTCGCATTCGACGTTATATCGGTATTCGGCCGACTCCCAGCAAGGAGTCGGCCGATTCTTATTGTGCTCCGAGCAAACTTTTCATGCGCGGTTGTTAGTCTGTCAGCATGCTTTCCTTAGTGTTCTCTCTGATCGGCCGCATTCTTGCATGGCTCATCAACGCGTATATCACGGTTCTGTTCGTGCGCATGATTCTGGACTGGGTCTCCGTTCTCGCGCGAAACTGGTATCCACGTGGTGTGGTGGCCCAGCTGATCAATATTGTGTATTCCATTACCGAACCCCCTCTGCGCTGGCTACGTCGCTATATTCGCCCATTGCCGCTCGGTTCGATTTATCTTGATGTCAGCTTCATTGTGCTGTATTTTGCGCTGGTGGTACTGGAAAGTGTTGTTCTGATAGTGTTCTGAGGCCGTTTTTGACCCGCCGGAGGCATATATCTGGCATAAAAACCCACGTCGAATGTTCTGAAACGATGGGGTCGTGATAGCATTCTGACTTGAGACCAACGTAAGCGCGGGCAATGCCCCAAAGCGAGGTGCAAGATTTATGGCTCTGTTGACGCCGAAGGATATTAGGGAGCATACCTTCCAGACTGTTCGATTCAAGGAAGGTTATGATGTCGACGAGGTCGATGACTTCCTTGATCAGGTCACGGAAACCGTCGAGGCTCTTGGACGTCAGGCGGTAGCCGGCGGTCAGGCCACCCAGTCTCTGGGCCCTGACGTGACCAACCTTAATGCGAAGATCTCCGATCTTACCGGTCAGGTGCAGCAACTCGAGTCGGAGAATGCTGGTTTGAAGAACGCTGTGGCTCAGGCCCAGCAGGCCGCTCAGGCTGGCAATGATCAGGCAGCACAGCTTGTCTCTGCCAAGCTCAGCGAAGCCGAGGAATCCAACCGCGCGCTGTCCTCCCAGAATGAGCAGCTCAAGGGTCAGGTCGATCAGCTGAACGCTCAAATTGATCAGCTCACCGCTCAGGCTGCTCAGGCCTCCGGTGACCAGGAGGCTGTCGGTCAGCAGATCGCCGCCATTCAGCAGGAACGTGATCAGTTCCGCGCGGCCAACGAGGAGCTGTCCCGTCAGCTCGCCGCCGCTCAGCAGCAGGGTTCCGCCGCTCAGCAGCAGTCCGCTCAGATCGCTGAGCTGTCCCGTCAGCTCGAAGAAGCCAAGCAGCGTGAAAACCAGCTTCGTGCTCAGGTTTCCAAGGTCGAGCCGAGCACCGAGACCGGTTCTCTGCAGAAGATCGCTGGCGCCGCTTCCATGCCGGGCACCGAGCCCGAGCGCGCCACCGCCATGCTGACCCTGGCTATGCAGCTGCACGATCAGTACGTGGAGAAGGGCAAGAACAAGGCCAAGGAAATCACCGAGGCCAGCCAGAACAAGTACAACGATCTGGTCACCAAGGCCAACAACTACTCCGAGCGTACCCGTTCCGAGGCCGACGACTACTCCACTCGTACTCGTTCCGACGCCGACACCTATTCGGATCGTACCCGTTCCGAGGCCGACGCTTACCGTGACCAGATTCACGCGGATGCCGAGACCTACTCCCAGAACACCCGTTCTGAGGCCGACGCATACTCCGTCAAGACTCGTCAGGATGCGGACAACTACTCCAAGTCTCAGCACGATGACGCTGACAACTACGAGAAGGAAGTGCAGCAGCGTGCCGCCGAGTACGACAAGAACACTCGTTCCGCAGCTGATGCGTACGACAAGAACACCCGCTCTGCAGCCGATACGTATGCCGAGCAGGTGCGCGACAACCTTCAGGCTCAGTCCAAGGTCGTCGAGGGCAACATCCAGAGCCTCAAGCAGTTCGAGACTGAATACCGCGCCCGCCTCACCGAGTACCTCGGCCAGCTGGCATCGCAGGTTTCCGAGTCGAACAACTACGTCGACCAGACCTCGTCCAAGACCAACTGAGCGTAGGCAGGTACAGGTCGTATGACGAACCAACAGGGACGGCTGCGCACTCGCGTGGCCGTCTTTGCATGTGTGGCCGCGGCTGCGCTGATTGTCGATCAGCTCACCAAGGCTTGGGCGATGGCCGCGTTATCCAACGGTCAGACCATTCGCGTGATTCCCGGACTGCTGTCCTTCACCTTGGTGCGTAATCCGGGCGCGTCCTTGGGCATGGGATCAGGCGCTACTTGGGTAATCAGTCTGTTGGCCGTTGTGGCTTGCGTGGCCCTTGCTGTGGCTGGGGTGCGCACTGTCTCCATGAAATGGTCGGTGGCGATTTCTTTCGCGTTTGCAGGCGCTCTGGGCAACCTGATTGACCGTGTTATGTACGCTGACGGCTTCCTCGACGGCAAAGTGGTGGATTTCCTTAACTATGGCTGGTCCGTTGGCAATGTGGCGGATATCTATCTGGTAGTCGCCGGTGTGGCCCTGGTGATTCTGATTCTTATGGGGGAGCCGTTCTCACACAAGGATCTCATCGAGCAATCCGACGAATCCCTACAGTCTGAGCCGGAGGCGGACGCCAAGTAATGAGTCGAATAGTCCCTGCTCCCGATGCATTGGTGGGTAAGCGTTTCGACGTAGCCGTGGCCAAAATGCTGGGTATTTCACGATCTAAAGCCGCCGATCTGGTTGACTCCGGGCAGGCGCGCGTTTTAGGACGTGAAGTTGCGCGGTCCAGCACATTGCAGGCGGGGGAGACCGTCGAATTTGATTTGGCGGAGGAACAGGCCGAGCCTGAGCCTATCGCAACTGATATGGCCGTTGTCTACGAAGACGATGATGTCGTTGTAGTCGATAAGCCTGTAGGCGTGGCGGCGCATGCCTCGGTTGGCTGGACCGGTCCAACCGTGCTCGGATCACTGCGTGACCGCGGCGTGCATATCACTTCCTATGGTGCGGCCGGGCGTGAGGGCATTGTTTCTCGCCTTGATGTAGGCACTTCCGGCTTGATGTTGGTGTGCAAGTCCGACCTTGCGTACACCGAGATGCGTCGGCAGTTCGCCGAGCATGAGGTAAAGAAAACCTATCATGCGCTCGTGCAGGGTGGTCTTAAAGAGAACAAAGCAACCATTGAGGCACCGATCGGGCGCGCCAAAGTGTCCGATTTCCGCTTCTGCGTGACTCCGGCCGGCAAACCGGCCGTTACGCACTGGGATGTGCTGGAGCGTTTCGGCCATGAGGCCACTCTGGTATCCGTGAATCTGGAGACCGGACGTACTCATCAGATTCGCGTGCATTTCTCCTCGATTGGGCATCCCCTGTGCGGTGACCCCATGTATGGTGCCAATCCGGTGCTGTCTGAGGCCTTGGGACTTGACCGGCAGTGGCTGCACGCCATGAAGCTCGAATTCCGTCATCCCCGCACCCGCGTCTGGACCACGGTCCGGTCCCAGTACCCGGCCGACTTGGCTGCCGCCCTCGATGCCATGCGTGCCCGACATATCGAACCCGCTGAACCTGCCGAATATGCCGAAGTTCTGGTGGACTAATTCCGCAACGTGTGCATCATGCGTTTTAATATTTAGATTCAGTTCCGGCTTCGCCGGATTCATCCCAGAATAACGAGAGATCGGTCATGATGGCTCTCCGTCATGACCATACCCCAAGTGACTGCGGATGCTGAGTACCATTCAGTCCAATGGTCGGTAACCGTACGTGAATTACCGGTATTTCCGCTCAACGTGTCTCGGTACTCCAGCGTGAAGTGAACAGAAATGAGCCAAAGCAGTAATGAAGCCGGGCGGTATATGCCATCCGGATTGCGGAATCTCCTGCTGATAAAAACCGTTTCCTGGTCGTTGACCGTGCCCGTTCCGACGACGATCGCGGCCTACGACGCGTTCATCCTCTACCCGGCCCACCGATACGACATCAAGGGCAAGAGGATCCTCAAGCAGGAGAAGAAGTACTATGCCGTGGACTTAGGGATGCGACGTATCCTGTGTTCCAACAAGGTGCGGGACATCGGACGCCTCCTCGAGAACGTGGTGTTCCTCGAACTGATGCGCCGCGAGGGCGACGTGTATGTCGGACAGAGCTCCGGCGGCGAGATCGACTTCGTCACGAACGGGCCAGGCGGGCGTCGGTACTATCAGGTCAGCGAATCGGTGCACGATTCGGCGACGCTGGATCGGGAGCTGTCCTCGCTGCGCGCCGTGCGTGACAACTATCCCAAGACGCTGATTACGCTGGATGACGAACGGCCCTACTCCCACGAAGGCATCCGACAGGTATACGCGCTTGACTGGCTGTTGAACGAAGACCACAAGAAACAGTAGATACTAGGGCGGCCAGCGGGTTAGCAAGACATCAGTTGGTGAGGACTGCTGACATTGCACTCCGACGGATGAATTGAATACTCATATGGTATCCGATTCTGAACAATTGAGTGGGGGCGTTGATGGTTGCCATCGTTTGAGCTGGCTAAATGCGATTTCGCGCCATGCTGTTTCAACAACGGTGGCAACAGCTACAGTTGAACTATGCATGGGTTGAAGAGTGCGATTGACAGGGGAGCGGACGCGTGGGCACGTTCGCTGCCTGGGCGCGTGCTCGACCGGTATGTGTCGCGGAGCGGCCCCCTGCTGGCGAATGGTCTGGCATATGGTCTGCTGTTCGCCTTTTTTGCCGGCGTCTGGATTGCGGTGAGTGTGTTCGGCCTTATCATGGTCGGCAACATTGATTGGCAGCAGATGCTGATCGACGCGGTGCGTGAAGTCATTCCCGGTGTGGCCGACTCGTTTCTGACGTCTTCCGCGCTAGGCGCCATGTCAAACACATTGACGTGGACCGGTCTGGCCACGTTGGCCATATTCTGGTGGACGGTGACCGGCTGGATGAACTCGCTGCGCCACGCCGTACGGGCCATGTTCGACGACTGCGGCGACGAGCTCAATATCGTCGTCGCAAGGTTACGCGATACGCTTGCCGCCATCGCCATCGCAATACTGTTCATTCTTTCGACCGCGGCCGGTACGGTGTCCGGCGGCATCGTACGCCGACTGCTGCAATGGGGCGGCATCCCCAGCAGTTCGTTGCCCGGCATCGTGCTTTTGGAGATGACCGGTTTCGGTACCGGCGTCGCGCTGAATTTCGCGTTGTTCATGTTGCTGCTGCGCGTGGTCTCCCACATCAAAGCCGGACGATTCACGATACTCGGCGCGTTACTGGGATCTCTGACGGTTTCCGCAATGCAGCTTCTCGGTGCGCGACTATTAGCCGGAGCCTCCCGGAATCCGATGCTTGCCCCGTTCGCCGCGTTGATCGGCGTGCTCATTTGGTTCAACCTCGTCGCCCAGGTCATTTTGCTCTGTGCCGCCCTCATTGCCGAGTGCCGACAAAAGAGCTGAGCGTTGGTGAGAATATAGCGGGACTAGCTAGTCTCGATACTTTTCTAGCAAAGATTCGCCAGTATCTCGCAGCATAATGCGTAAGGATTGTGGTTCAAGGACTTCAATGAGGCGCGAATCGGCATATTGCAATGCCCACCACAAGGTCGCTAATTCGTTGGCCATGATATGCACGTCGTATTCGTTGGCGCTGATTTGAGTGACCTTGGCGTTGTCGAACCAGTCGTACAAGGGCTCCAGCGTGCCGGTAATACGCAGGTGAATCGGTACTGCTGCGCCGTCCATGGGGTAAGGGCGTTCGTCCATATGCTCTTCGATGTTGAACGGCGTTCCCGGAATCGGACTGAAGCTATCCAGTGAGCGATTGAGCGCATGATCAGTCTCCTCGACGTAAAGGTTGCGGAAACGTTCTACGTGCAGATACGAGAGACTGTCATGCTGATGCATGTGGCAAATCAGATAGTATTTGTTGTTCTTGTACATCAGATGGTACGGATCGGCTTGGTATTCTTTGATTTCACCCGCATTGTCGCGGCGAGGAACCAGATTGCCATCAATGTCATAGGTGCAGTAACGGAATCGAATTACTCGTTCGTGTTCGATGGCATCGTTGAGCATTTCGATATTGTTGAGAAACTCGGTGTTGTAATTCTTTGGCGTAGTGAGCTGCCTCAGACCGCGCAATTGGCCCGACTTGCCCGCGAACGTATAGATTTTGGCGATAAGGTCGCTCAGATATTCGCTGTCAGACCGTGATATTACCGCGCCGTCCGCAAGCAGACGCATCTGGGCCGTATCAAACACCGGTTCAATGTACCATCCCGGCTTTGGATCAGCGCTTTCAGCAGAGAGCAGGTCTCGACGCTCCAGATGCTCCACCCGACGGCCGAATGGTTGCATGTCACGCAACGCCTTGAGATGCCCTCGTACGGTCTTTTCCGAAACGCTGATGCGCTTGCTGATCTCAGTGGCAGTAATCCCGTGCTCGCGGTCTGTATGCGCATCCAGCAGTTCGAGAATCTCGATGACAATCTGCGCAGTGGAAGGTGTTGCTTGTTGCGATGAGACGGCCATCATGTTCCTCTCGCTGAGTATCGAGACTGCTTCAAGAACCAGTAGATAATTACCGTTGATTGTAGCGCGGCAGGAAACTGAACATGCAGCCGATTCGAATTCGAAGCAACCATGACTATGGAGGCGGTGCTCTTATGCGGGATTTCGTTAATTTGCATGTACATAGTGACTATTCGCTGGCAGATGGTGTCTCTACTGTGAGCGAGCTGATGAGTGAAGCGCAACGATTAGGTCAGCCAGCAATTGGTCTGACTGATCACGGCAGTGTCGGCGGTTTGATGGAGTTCTGGAAAGCAGGACGTCAGCGAGGCATTAAGCCGATTTTGGGTGTTGAAGCATACGTAACGCCAGAAACTGGCCGCACGGATACGAGATGCGTATCTTGGGATAATTCGTGGAAAGAGAGGAATACTCGAAGAAGTGTTACTTGTGTGCCTCATGATCCTTATGATGTCAGCGGTGGTGGGCTGTTTACTCACTTGACGCTATGGGCAGAGTCCGATGAAGGTCTTGTCAATCTCATGAAAGCATCTTCCGTGGCGAATCTCGAAGGTCTGGTCTCGCGTTATCCTCGCATGGATAACAATGTCTTGTCATCATTTGCAAAAGGACTTATTTGTGGGTCGGGCTGCATGTCTGGAGCCATTCCGACAAGATTGTTGCTTGGACAATTTGATGAAGCGTTGCGAATGGCCGGTGAACTACAGGATATTTTCGGTCGAGATAATTTCTTTATAGAAATCATGGATCATGGTTTGTCCATTGAGCACCAAATCAGGAATGATCTAGTGGAACTGGCGAAACGAATTAATGCGCCGTTAGTCGCAACTAGTGATGTGCATTATGCAAAGCGTGATGACAGTCTAAAACATGATGTGCGTATATGCATTGAAACAGGTGATGTGATGGATAGTCCTCATCGTTTCAAGTTTGAAAGCGAGGAGTATTATTTGCGTTCATCTGCGGTTATGCGGTCTCTGTTCTCCGATGTGCCTGAAGCCTGCGACAATACGTTGCTCATAGCAGAGCGGTGCGATACCGGATTTTGTGTAGCGGAAGATGGCTCATTCATGCCGCAGCATGTTGGTGCTGATGGCCGAGCGTCGAGTGAAATTCTTCAAGGGGAAGTTGAAGGATGGCTGCAAGCGAAGTATGGAAGCATACCGGATTCAGTGTGGAATCGTGCTCAACACGAAATGGCTGTGATTCGTGAAACCCATGCTGAAGAATACTTGATGGCCGTCGCATATTGTACGAATCGATTGCGAGAAGAAGGGCATTTGGTCGGGCCTGGGAAAGGGATATTGGCTCGCAGCCTTGTCGCCTATGCGCTGGGGATTAGTGAAATTGATCCCATCGAATACGATTTACCCTTTACTGATTTTCAAGATTCAGTCTTTCCTACAGCTGTTTTGCAAACGGAACGGGGACTGTCCGGGCGGGTATTGCAATATCTATGTGACCGATATGGGAATGGTTATGCAGCTGCTGTAATTGCATACAACCGTTTTAACGATGCCAAGGCAGTGAAAGATGTGTCGCATGTATGCGGATATCAACGGTTCTGGGATGTATCCTCGGCTGAGGTTTGGTTGCAGGATAACGCCAAGAAGTCTATTGCGGATGGGTTGAAAGACTGTATATATGACTGTTCCGTTCGCAGTGATGTGTTGGCTCTTTGCAACAAGCCCCTTGCCGAAGTAACGTCCATTGTTCGTTTTCCTTCGGGGGCAGAAAGCACCGCGTTTGATGCAAAAGGCTGTGATGAACTTGGGCTTCCTCGTCTCCGTATTGCAGGTTCGAGAGTTTTGCAGGTGGTGCAGGATACCCTTCGATTCATACCGGATTGCAATGTGCCGCAAGTATGGGATGATTCTTGCAGTTCGTTGGATGAGAGCCGTGTGTATGACTTACTGTCCGCGGGCTATACGGCCGGTATTCCATTCTTGGATGGAATGAAGAGCGAACTGATGCAGCAGAAGCTTACCTCTTTTGCGGAGCTAATTGACATATGCCATAGCAGAGGTGCCGACCGCGCAGATGCTGTTGCTCGTGCAATGTTCGCATACCGTGTCGCCTATGTGAAAACGTTATACACAATCGAATTCATGACCGCAATGTTGAATAGTTATAACGAGGATGGCGCTAGAGCGAAACTGGAAAGTATATTTGAAGAAATGTACTGTTTAGGTATTCATGTAAGAATGCCAAACATTAATCAATCTCAATATTATGCGACAGCGTATTCCAGTACCGGTGACGATGAGAAATCGGCATATGGAATTCAGCTCGGTTTTAATGCGATACGGGGCATTTCGGAACAATTGGCAGAAGAAATCGTTTCAACCCGTAATAAGGGCAGTGCCTATCGCAGTTTTAATGATTTTATACGTCGTGTTTCATTGGAACATTGCAATGCAGGGAATGTCAATTACCTCATTAGAGCCGGTGCTTTTGATTGCGTCAACCCCTGCAGGAAGGCTCTTGCCCAATGTGGCAGTGACCTTATCGAGGCGGAAAGGCAATACAGAGCAGCACAATCCCATGGGCAGGGTGATTTATTGCAGGATGTAATGGATGCAAGTCCTTGTGCGCAAAAGAGTACAGATGAAGTCGTCCCTAATGGTTCGGATTGGGATCAAACCACTCGGCAACAGCTCCAGTGTGAGTCTTTCAAATGGCCAATAGGACGTGCGATTGAACAATATGTGTGTGCTTAGACGGCAATGTGATACTACGAAATCACTAGGCTTGCGTAAGAGTGCAAAGTGTCATGCGCGAAGTCCCGGATATTTGTTGCGTCAGTTATATGCTGAGAACAGATACAACTCACTGGGGAGGGTAAGGTATGAGTGTCATGGTGATACGGCCCGAGCGAGGGTGTGATGACATTCATGCCCTGATTGATCATGTCCTTTCTGATGGTGCCGGATGTACGGAAGCAGATTTTCCGGATAGTTGCCGTGGACGATTCGTTATTCTGACGCCGGCAAGCTTGCGCGCATATGTGGAAAAGCAAGTACTGCAGTCGATGGTCCGACCGGAATTCCGCGAACGTCTGGAACCGGGGATGAATGTGGGTGTCCATTCTCTGGCAAGCATGATGAGCTCGATTATCGGCAACCAGGATTATGGAAGGTACATTCGCCCATCAATCAGCATGATGTCGCTGAGAAATTACGTAGCGAAGTGTCTGAATGATAATGAATCGTTGCGTAATCAGGTTGGTGACTCGTTTGAGGCTATTGACCAGTTCACCAAGCAAATTGTTGAATTGCATAATGATGGGGTCAGTGCTGAAGAGGTGCTTGCTCTGGCCGCTCATCAGTCGAATGCTCGACTTTCGGTGCTTGGCTCTTTGCTGCAACTGGTGGAGCAACGGTTAGGTAAACGGTATACATTCCCCGGAGCCGCCTATGAAACCATATGTGCATGGGCACAGCGGCATGGGAGTAATCGCTGGTTCTATCTGTACGGTTTCGCACACCTCAACGCTTCGGAGATGAGGATAGTTCATACACTTGCGCAATACGTGCATCTGACGGTGATGGTTGGTGCCGGTTCTGATCCGGATTATCTGGAAGCATTGCAGAGACGCGATGATGGAAACCGAAATACGCTGTCCAGTATTTTCGCTTCATCCGCTTCTACATCAGTGTGTGCGATGCCGGATACTACTGCCGAAGTGCGCTATGCGGCAGCGTCCATCAAGAAGTTCATCGCGGACAATCCAGAAATTTCATACGGTGATGTGCTGGTCACCTCACGAGACCTTGGTTCATATCAAGCCCAAATTGCATCGGAATTCACGTATCAGGGGATACCGATTAATATTGCCGCGTCCAGTACGATGCTTGACCATCCGTTCGCTGATGCGATTCTGGGACTGCTTGATTCCGCGACCTACGAACTTCAACCCCAGTCCATCCTGCGCATACTGCGTTCCGGTATCTTCAGCCGGCATCTGAACTTGACTCCAACGGCAATCGATGACATTGAAAATCAGCTGAACTCCAACAATCCGGCAACGGTATGGATCGATACAGACATACCGTTCGCTGCACATTTGCAGAAGATTCGTTCGCTGGTTCAGCAAGCCGCTGATGTGTTTCGGCCGCGGCCTAGCGCAACCGTGCGGGAGGCTCTAGGCAGGATGGTTGGTTTTCTTACCGAATACGCCCAACCCATTGAAGGATCCGCGCCAGTTTGGACCGTCATCATGAATGCGTTTGACGACATGGTTCAACAGCTCGGTAACGATTATTTTGCTGAATATGTAGGAATCTTTGCTAGAAATCTAGCTTCGACGCTCGCCGCGCAGTCAATCGATTCGCGTCCGGTCTCCGCCAGCGCCGTGGACGTATTGCCGATGTCATCGCCTTTACATCCATACAGATATGTGATTGTTCTGGGCTGCAGTGAATCTCAATTGCCTGCGATTCCGCATGAGACCGGTCTGCTCGATGACGGCGAGCGGCTGGATTTGTCACAGTTCCTGACTTCCCAAGGCAAGACTTTGGAAGCGTGGAATGTACTTTCCGGTACGGTGGAACGTAGGTCCGGGCAAGAACCGCTATGGTTTAACGGTGTTGTTGCCAGCGCAACGCAGCAGTTGTCTATGACCTATCCAAAGAGTCTGCGTAACGCTGCACAAGCATGCTCGCCATATATCAGCCAATGGGAGACGGGTACATCGGATACGAGCGAAATCATCGGAGCGAGCAAACGCGCTGTGCCGACCGTTGAAACAGAGTATCGTCCCCTTGACCGCGAACTGGCATATCGGTTGTTCACTAGGCCGGATTATGCGCATCGCGTTTATCGCACTCATGGTGCAGATCCTTCGATCTCGACTCGTGTGTTCAATGCATCGGTTTCGGCAATAGAAACGTACTATCGCAATCCGTATGAGTATTTCCTGAAATACGGATTGAAAGTTAACGTGGCAAATGCGTTCGCTTTTGATGCCGCGCTTGAAGGCACGTTCTATCATGCAGTGCTGGAACATGCGGTCAATGCCTGGATCGAGCGACACAAGAACGAACGAGATTTGAACGGCTTACCACCTCAGCCCACTGCAACAGACATGCAAGAGCTTATCGCCGACTATTCCAGACTGGATCGAGGCTGCAATCAGTGGACGGTGCTGAACGAAGACCCGCGTATGGAGGTGCTGCGGTCCAGTAATCGTATGCGTATGATTCATCGTCAGCTGGTCGATACGCTGATGGATTTTGCCGTCGATGCTGCTGCGCAACGTGAGGCATTATCGTCCGCACAGACGATGCTTACGCCTACGTGTGTAGAGCAAGTATTTGGCAACGTTGGAGGAACGACCGGTGCATGGCAGTCGCCATATTCAGGGGAACAATTAATCGGTAGGGCGAGGGACAAGGAAATCCCGGTTGCATTGCGTATCAATGGCAAGGTCGACCGCATTGATACGGTAATTCGCGATACCAATATTTCGCGAGAGAGCGCCGGCATTGTTGTGCTGGACTATAAGTCTTCTGCCCGTACGTTGTTCGGCAAACCGTCTCGCAATGATGGCGGCCGCGCTTCAAATGTGTACTACGGCCATGAACTTCAGCTGTTTACGTATGCTTCTGCCGCCCAGCACAACTCCGGAATGCCAGTAGCAGGCATGTTCTTTCTCCCGATTAAACCCAGCGCAACCATTCGAGAACGCATCGCGCTGAATAACCAATACAACATGTTGCCGAGCGCAGACGATGGATCAACGAGTCTGTTCGATGAGCCAAGTGACGATTCAAGTGCTCAGAACATGCGCATCAGAAACGTATGGCGAGGCTTTGATATGTCGAACAGTGGCGTGCTTATAGGAGAATCCGACGAAACCGGCATCGGTATCGAACAACTGAGTGCGGAAGAATTTCGTGGCATAGCGGATTATGTGCACGGGAAAATAGTGGGTGCCTGCCAGAACATATTGGACGGCAAACTGCCGGTGCGCCCTTATCGTTCTTTGGTTGACGGCCGTGATGGTCTTGCCTACAGCGATGTGGCCGACATCATGGCGTGGGATGTGTTGAATAGCAACATATTCGAGGTGGAGACAGCAGTGACATTGCTGGAGCTCAAAGAAGCGGCTCTTCATATGAATAATACATCTGAAGGAGGCAAGGCATGGTAGAACATGTTGATGCATTACCTAGGTCGGAAGATGCGGATAATCTCTCGGACGATTTTCCGACAAACACCATGCCTTACGTCATCAGCGCATCCGCAGGCACCGGCAAAACCACTCAACTCTTGCAGGATATTCTGCTGGACTTGCTGAACCGTAATGCAGACGAAGCGCATTCATCCATCCGCGAATCGTTAATTATTACTTTCACCGTTGCCGCAGCCGCAGAAATTCGCCGGCGCTTGGAACAGAACCTGCAGTACGCCATTCTGTATGCGCGGCGCAATCATGGATGCCAGCCGGGTTCACTCGTGCTCTTGGATACGGACTATCAATTAGGTGGAGACGACAGCGAACTGGCGCGTACGATTCTGCACGATTGCCACCATGCGCAAACCGTATTCTCCGTTGCCTTGAACGATCTGCCAACCGTGCAAATCAGCACTATTGATGCGCTCTCCAAAAGAATCGTGGATCGCAATGCCGATACATTGCCGGTGGCTCCAGGATTCCAGATTCTTGCTGATGATGCCATGAAGAACCGGCTGAGAGGCCAAACACTCGACGCGTTATTCGAATCGTGGTATGACGAGCGCAACTCAATGCACGCGCGGTTCATGGATGTGTTGGACAACATGCAAGGGCCCCGGCATGATGGTGACTTGCGCGCCACCATGATGAGCCTGTATGACAAGGCACTCACCAAGCCCAACCGCATCGGTTGGCTTAGCCGGCTCGCCGAACCATACCGGTTCAACATTGCGTCGCTGAATCAGGTCGTTGGTGGTGAATACGGCAATGAATATTTGGACCGTTATTTTCGAGGCTGGATTGATATGGCAGAACATCCTCTTGCCGAATTGCGATCGTGTCTTGATGAGGCGCTCGCCAGCTGCCACGATGCGCACACCGCGCAGCAAGATACGGTAGTCAAATCATTGCGGATGATATGCGATTTGCCTCAGTACTTGCGTAGCGAATCATGGAATGCAGTTCGTGCTCGTGTTATCGATGCCAATCCATTGGACGTACTGCCCAAGCGCATTACTGTCGGCAAAACTGCCATTCTTAAGAGTACGGCAATCGCCGTACCCAAAGACAGTGAACTGGGCCGTCGCTTGGCGGAAACGGTGCGGGGCATTAAAGGGATCGTTTCTGATTTGCAATCGAAACTGGCCTTTACCGCTGAACAAGTGGACTCGCTTGATGAGGTCGCTGCGCGAAGACTCGAAGGATTGATTGCGCTCATCACCACGTTCGACCAGCAGTATGCGCTTGTGAAACAGCAGGAGTCCGTAGCGGAGTTCAGTGATGTGGCTTTCTGGGCATTGGATGCCATGCAGCAGCCTGACGTGGCCAAGCGTATCGGTGCTCAGTGGCGATATATTTATGTGGATGAATGCCAGGATAATAACGCCCTGCAGAATCGATTCATTCGCGAAATCAGCCGAAATGCAGCCAAACTTACCATGGTCGGTGATGTGAAGCAAAGCATTTATGGGTTCCGTGATGCCTCGCCGGAGGAGTTCGGCGATATCTGCAATAGTGTTACGGATGCGAGCCATCGCCGGGAATTGTGGGTGAACTATCGATCGGTGCCGGAAATCATCACTTTTGTGAATACGGTATTTGCCCGACTGATGACGCCGAATATGGGTGCGACCGATTACCTGAAGGAACAGTTGCAAATCGGCTCGGCAAAGCAAGCCGGTAAACCATTCGATGCAGAAGCCATTGAATTGTTGGTGAGTAACGCGGCACCTGACTTGAGTGCTGATGTTGTGGCTGATGAAAACGGCACTGACACTGCACCGACAGTTCGCGCCGGCAAGGACGAATTACAGGTGGACATGATAGTGCGCCGTGTCCAGGAGCTCTGCGAGGGGCCTCGCGCGCAGTATTCATATGGGGATATCGCGGTGCTGGCTCGTGGCGCTACTCATTTTGCCGACCTGGCTGACCGACTATATCGTGTCGGCATTCCAGTCGAAGTACAGGGCGTTGGAGACCTGTATCGTCAGCCGGAGATACAGATCGCCTTGGATTGGTTGCGTATTATCGCCAATCGTCATCAGGATGTGCCGTTGGTTGCGGTGCTACGGACTATGGGGTTCACGGATGATGATTTGGCGCGGATTCGTCTGCATAACAGAGGCTGGCTATTTGACGTTATGCGGCGGATTGCTGAGAGTGGGGGAGAAGCTGATGAATCGGCTGTTCTTTCTTCTGATGTGTTGCTTGCAAAGATATCGGCATTCCTGCGAATCTATGATGCCGCATGCGATTATGCGCGAGTTCACTCTCTGTCTGATTCGTTGTGGCATCTCTATGCCGTTTCTGGCTTGTTCGATTTCGCAGGCAATATGCCTGAAGGTGAGCGACGGCAGGCGAACCTGCGCTTGCTTGTAGAAAAGGCTGATGCATTTGCTGTAGCTCAGGAGCGTGGATTGCAACCATTCCTTGATGCCGTAACAATGTGGTCCGCGAGTGGCTCCGGTGAAGAAGCTTCAACAGTGCCTACCAAAAACGCCGTGCATATCATGACGATTCATAAATCCAAGGGATTGCAATGGCCCGTCGTGATACTCATGGGTGCCAGCAATAATCTGCTGACCGGATCGAGAACCGCTGTCGTTCGCACGATTGCTCATCAGACAAGGAATGAGGATGGGGCTGTTGCCGAATATGGCGAAGGTGCCTTATCGTTGGTTGACCAACGTAACCATGTTCGAGTGGATACTTTCCAGCGCGCAGTGATTGATTCGCGGGCCAAGGAGTTGGAGGCGGCAGAGGAACTTCGTTTGCTCTATGTGGCGATGACTCGTGCCGAACGCAAGTTGATTATCGCGGGATCGTACCGTCCAGGAAAGAACGATGATGGCAATCTGAATTTGCGTACGATGGCTCAAGGCATCGCGCTAAGCGGCGATGGACGCACCATAGATCCACGAACGGTGGTCAAGAATAGTGGTAGCCCCAATTATCTCTATTGGATTCTAGGATCATTGCTGGCGTCTGGAGATGCGGATGATGATTCGTCTGCGATTCTTCGCCCTAATGAGGTCCGTGCGTGGAATCTTGCTGCGGGACTACAGGAAACAGCGCCGGCTATGGCGGCGACGGGCAGGGCCATTACGATTCGATTCTGCAGTGCTGCGCCTGAGCCGACGACCACTATGAATGAGCGAACGGACGGGTATGGCTATATCAATAAACGTATTGATGTGACTGGTTTGCGATTGCCTGATGAGCCTCCGCGCATGCCAGTGGTAGTGAGTTCCTCCAAGGCTCGCAGCTGGATGATTGATGATGCGGAATCTATATCTGATGACACTGATTCGCTGGCTGTATTGCCGTCTGATGACGCGGCTGCGCCAATTGCCATGCTGGAAGACAATCTAGATGATTGGAAGCAAAGGCGGGAAGCGCATAGTGGGTTCTTTATTCCTGACTTTATGAAGAAGGTATCCGACGTTGAGCCATCTGCTTCGGAGGTGGGTACTGCGGTCCACAATGTACTGGAACTCTTTGATTGGGGTACTGAGCCGTTCCGTGAGCAGTGCGAAGCCGAGCTGAGAAACATTGTTGACCGTCTGGAAGCGAATCATGTCATCACGCCGCAAGTGGCTCATATTGTGCTGACTCGCGAGCTGGAAGGCTTGCTCTGGTTTGTCACTGGAGAAAATTGCCCGCTATCGGCGCAAATACGAGCTCATCGGGATACTCTGTTCCGGGAAGAGCCATTCTCGATGTTGATTGAACGTAACCGGCTTAATGCCAAGGTGAACGGTAGCGGCATGGCTGGTGGCGTGCCCAACACGAAGAATGACAGCGGCAACGTTGCTGAGCAATGTGACGACACAATCGTGGTCCGAGGTATCATAGACGGCTATTTCCTTGATCCAACCGCCAAGACCATCACCCTCTTCGACTACAAAACCGACAAAATGCGCCCGGGTGAAACAGTCAAAGACTGGTCTCAGCGTCTCCGCACCGAATACGCTCAACAACAAGCTCTCTACGCCGAGGCCCTAGAACATCGCTATTCTGGATATGCTGTAGTACGGCGATGGCTTGTAGGGCTCATTGGACACAGGATTATTCACATTTCGTGATCAATGCCGGGGCCTCGGTAACTGACTCGTTTTCAGCTAAACGTTAGTAGCTTGTTCATCTTCAATATTCCGGTAGATATCTACTGTTGATTGCTTGTCGTGCATATTGTGAGGAGTATTGATAGCTCTCGATAAGGAGTCAAAATGGACAAGCAAGAGTTGCAGATGGCGAAAAAGTTAAACGCTGGTTTTCGGGTATTGGATGATATATCTGATATGAATTCTTCGTACATACATGTTGATTGGTCCGATATCAAAGCGGCGATGGGCGGCAACGATCTGGCTTGGTCCGGCGCTGGCCAAGCAGAAGGTACGGATGGAATAGTTGAGGCCGCGAAGCGCGCAATGGCATCATTCTCAAATGATTCGTTGAAGATGATGAACGCCGTCTGCATCTCTTTCGCTTGTTCGGCTCATGAAAAACTCCAGAAAGTAACGCGTGCTGTGGATGAGATACGTGCCTGCGTTCAACCTGATGCCATGATTGTTTGGGGCATGATGTTCGATGGCCAAATTGATTCGGGCGGAGAGGTCACAGTAATCGGATTCGGTCGATGCTCGGACAGTGTTTGATTCTGCAGCTGCTGATTGCCTAATGAAGGAGTTGATTAGCCGTGTCCGTGACCATGAACGTAATCCGGGATGAAGGTAAAAGAATTCCCATTGAGCTTGCGCGAACGCTTTATGGCGAAATCGGTGTTGCAATAGAGAAGTATTTTGAGCACCTGACATATATGGAGCATTTTGGTGTGGCCCTATGTCAGTTTAATCTTCGTCCTTCTGACAGCGCGAATGAATATGTTGCTGATTGCTGCGTGTTGCAGGCCGATGTGAACGGAAAGGCGACTGCTGATTTTCAATCTGCTTATGACCGTGCGGCCATCGCCATTTTGATGTCTTTGTGCTATGCGTTTCAAAGCTATCTAAATGAGAGTAATGGTCTTGATCTGCAGGATGAGAATGGGAGAGGGGTTGGCTGCTGTCCTCTTGAAGTTGGAGGTGACGTTGGTGCTAGGTCATTGCCTCCTGGCACTTTCGCTCGCTTTCAATCTTGGTCTGACCGCTTGTGTTATGTATTTCCTAAATATGGGATATCGACAATACAATTTAGTTGTGGAAGCACTCATTGCCGCATTGGATTAGATGAATTAAAGATGCTCGCTCAGTTGAGTAGTGCACGAAGAAATATAGATGATTGTATGCTTCGTTTCTCTGAGTATAAGATAACTGGCGCGCGTTGGGTGAATCATATATTCACGGAGAAGACGGATTGCGATATTCATATACGAGTGCTCAGTGATTTGACGAAGGATGTGTCTGAGTTCTGTATCAATGAGATTATTGACGGTCTAAACCTTTTGATGAAAGCCAATCGGAGCTGGCCCAAAGTGGATACCGAAAGACATGAGCTTCGGATTATACATTGTGAAGGTGGTGAAAGATCTGGGTTCGCTAGCGCGGCTCTGGAATGCGATAAAGGGTCCAAGAAACGCCTTTATGATATGTTGGAGCTAATCCGATGTATCCTGCATGATCCGCCATACGCATATGTTTGGCATATAGCGGATGCCTCCAAAGAAACGGGCATAAAGAAGGCGGAAATAGTCAGAGCTTCACAGTGCATACCTCTGTATTCGGATAAAAGATATATGACTGTGTGGAATATGGCGTCGCCGAGCAACCTGATAGAGATGCTTAGCCGGTGGGGCGGTTTGTTACAGAGATTGTTCGATCATTATGGTTTAGAACGAATTAACTTTGATTGTATGATACAGGATCGCAGAATTTGTAGTTTGTTGACCCTGGACAGAGAGGCCCTTACGATCCTGAGGTCTTTACAATTCCAGACTGTTTCTCCTATTAGCCGCGTTCAATGGCGCACGATGATCAGAAATAGCATCACCGCCGCATAATTTCCTCTCGCAAGATTGGATTTTCTCAGTAGTTAGTTGTACTTGATGGTTCATGATAGTTCAGAATGTTGCTGACATATAATGGACCGATACGTTGTTGGCGAGTGGCTGGCCCGGATTCAATTTGTAAGTGCAATGCTCGTCTTTGGGTGGCTTGTCCTCGACATTAGCTTGCCGAGCTCGCGGTACCAAGCCTCGTTGGGCGTTTCCCAGTCCGGGACCTTCATGGGGGGGTGTCGTTGATCTCCTGGACGATGGCCTGCAGGTCGGCGTCCGTCAGGCCGTCGAGACTGGTCCTCTTGGGCAGGTAGCGGCGGATCCGTGTATGTGTTCAATAGGGAGTTGAGGTTTAGGTGTTGCGCTTCTATTTAGAACTCAGGAAAACAGCAGAAGCCTCAAAATCTTGTTTAGAGGGAGAAAACAGAATGGCGAAACCATCACGTTCTTCACCCCTCAGTCGAAGATGCATCCGCAAGGTTTTTATTGGGTTGATATTACAGAAGAACAAGCCCATGTTCTGAGCGAAACCGATAAAGCCCTTGTTGTGCTCCGCTTGAAGGGTAGGAACATCCTCATGGTAAAGTGGGAGGTTCTGAAATCATATCTAACTCAGGAATGTAAAAGATACAACGCCAATGAGTACAACCATTGGAAATTGAACATCTATACCGACCACATTAAGATCAGCGGCAACAACAGAGAAATACCCGCCAAGGTTTGGCATTTCAACGCTGAAGTGTAAAGAAAAGCCATAGCTGTCACTCTCTCGCCTGGAGTTGTCGCTGTGACTCCTTTGCTTACTCAATGTTGCAAGCTTTTTTCAAATAGCCAAGCATTTCTTCTTCATGCGCCTTGTACGCCCTTTCCTTCCAGTAAAGGCTGGCTGGTTTGTCGCCGCTTTTTTCTGTCAGTTCACTCATAATGCGAAGTTTAATACTCCCCTTGACTATCATATCCTTAAATGTACTTTTCTTTGCTTCCGGAGACATATTAGAAAATTTGGAGTTCACATTTCTCTGAATGATACAGAGATTTCCAAACTGGTCAACACCATCCTTCCATTGCTCGAATGTTCCCTCAGATGGATTCTGCGGATACCAATGCTCTACGGAATTTCTAAATTCAAAAACAAAATCGCTGTATTTCTTCTTCTTGCCGTTCCAGTCGTCATTCCACAGCAAGTAATCCAGGTAGTTAAAGACAATATGCGGAGTATTGACACCCATCGCATACACACCGTTCGAACAAACCTGAAAGAAGTTTTCCCTTACTGCATCAATAGCGATGTTTTCGGCAACTTTATCAAACTTTGTAATGGCATCATTTTTGATATTCTTGCAATCAGCTTCCGAAAGCCATATCAAGAGTTTGGTAATCCAGTGCATTACCTTTGGGGAAGTGTAGGAAACACGCAAGGCGGACTGCATCATAATATTGGTCTTTGTAGATGCCTCTTCTTCGTCAGAACGGGTGAACTCGGAGTTCCCGTAATATGCTTTCTTCTTCGATTGCTGTCCGGAAACATACAGGCTCTTCAAGCTCCATTCGCCATCAGCGCTGTCATTTGCGTACTCTCTCTTTATGATGTACTTATCGAACAGGTATCTGGTTCTGAGCAGGCAAATAATAAACCCTCTGGCAAAATCTTCTTTGTTGTCTGCGATCCTGCCGGTATCCGTTATGCCGCAGGATACAACTCTGTTGAACGCATCAAGGAGCTTCTTATCATCCAAGAGTTCATCCACTATTTTTGAAGTTGCTATTTCATGGGTGACACCGTAAAGACTCACATAGACCTTCAGCGTATGCAGCAGGAAGTATGGAAACTCAATAACACTTTCAAAGCGAACACGCACATCACCATCCACATAGCCTTCATCATCTTCAACCTTGAAGTTCTTTTCGATCAGGTCACAGATTTTATGTCCGGTGGTTTCCTGTGTCGTTCCACTTATAGCCTTTTTGTATTCCTGCCAGCTGTTAGGCGGCATACTGTTCCATTCGGAGCCGAAAATAGCCTCTCTTACCGCATTGTTCTTGCTGATGAAGTGCATCTGCACATAGCCGGTCATATCGCTACAAGCATCCCATATTTTCGCAAACAAGCCCTTCTCAGAATCATCACTCAAATAGCTCATAAGCGTGGCCTTTAGAATGTCGTGTTGCTCTAATTGCTCACCTCTGGTGTTCATTATCTCAAAATAGCGGTTCAGATCGGTATTCTCCGGAACCTCAATCCGATAGACGATAATTTTAGCTAGCTTTTCCATAAAGCTTTCCCTGTCGAAATGATCCTTTGTCAATTCGTGAGATAGTATCCTGATCCCCCTTTGGATTCCCGGTTCAATCCGATCCATATCAATCTTGCTGCGGTTTTCGAGCAGTAGTTCTTCAATGTTTCTAAGGGTATAGTTCGATTTTTCTCTACACGCAAATGTGAGCGTGGACTTTGTTTTGATTCCAAGGCAGTTCAGCAGCAAATACAGCGAGGTAAGCCGCTGCTGGCCATCCACTACTTCATATCGTCCGAACTGCTTGGAAACGATCAAGGAGCCAATGTAGTAATTGGAGTCCTCCGCAACATCGTTAATATCCTCAATCAGCTGGACGAGTTGCTTGTCCTCCCACGCATAGGCTCTCTGGTATAGAGGGATTATGTACTCCATATCTGTGTCGAAGATATTGCCGTTTTCACCAATAATATGAAGTTCAGTTACTAATTTGCTCATTCCGCACCTCCATATCCATTGATTTCTTTGATCGTGTCATACAAGCGTTTCCTTTCATCGGATAGGCTGTCCGGTTCTCTCTGCACCTTTATCTGCAATCCGGATATTTCGTGGTGCATCCGGGCAAAGCTGATCTTGGAGAAAATACCGATTGTGTTTGTATATCTGGAATTTTCGTCACCGATAGCGTACTTGTTTACGCTGTCAAACCCCAGGGTCTTCATATCTACACGGAGCATAAACGCCCAGGAAAATAGCTTCTTGACTGCCATTTCATCGAAGTTATGGAACTTGTCGTAATAGCAAAGCAGCGCACAATAAAACAGATTCTTCGTGTATCCGAAACCGGCAGAGCCGAACTTTACTTTGTCCATTTCTTCCGGTGTTTCTACATCATTGCCGCCGCAGATAACCAGCTTAATCTCCTTGAAACGGGGATTGTTGCAGATCTCCGACTTAATATCCCGGAGCAGATACATATAATGCTCGACCATTTCAAAGAAGTCGTTGCCGGAAGTAAATGGCTCGGTAATCTGGAAATACGGCATAGCTCGGCTTGCCCGTCGTGCGTAAGAATAGGTTGAGCTTTCTGCGATACCTTTATAGGTGTCGATTTCCTTGGCCGTGAACGGTTTGCTTTTAATGCCTCGGCTCCAATTCAAGATTGGAAACAAATATAGATCAAACAGCTCTTTGATCTTCTCAGTATCCTTTGCTTCCCATTTTGTAACAGCGTGTTCCATTTCATAGGGATACTTTTTCATTTCACGGAGGTGGTACGCTTTCAGAAGGTCATGCGGGTCTAATGCCTTACCTCTTGTATTTTGTGAATCGAAAAGCTGGAACGCTTCGGTTACTTTGTCTACGCAAACAACGACGACCTCTAAAATATGCTCAAAGGCATGGATAAAGTCCCGTTTTACATCTTCGCTCTTTAGGGAGAACCACTCTCTGATAAACGCATAGTTCCTGTGAATGTTGAACTGGCTCACCTTGTTGGTGAAATCCATCTGGAGAATCGAACACTCAAATCCCGGTTCAAGGCATTGCTTTAGAAGCACCAGAGAAATGATTCTCTGCTGCCCATCCACCACATCGTAGGTGTCATTCTTTGTTCTGTGCAGGATGATCGTTCCGATACGGTATTTGAACTCAGTTCTGTATCTGTCCGCATCACTAATTGCATTGGTGATGTCTAGGAATAAATCGTCGATGTTTTGAATATCCCACTTGTACGGCCTTTGATAGTCCGGAATATTCAGATTCATGCTCAACAGTTCATTTACGCTCTTAATTTCAGCCATGCCTTTATCTCACCTCGGTTCCGCTGCCATTATCAAGTTCTTTCAGTCGCTCCAGCCATTTCCGGATACTGCCATCTTTGAAAAATCCAAGCAAAGCACCATCACAGAATCGTTCTGCCCGGACAGCTCCGGTGATCAATGCCATGATGCACTGTGCATCCAGATTCGATACATCTGCGGTGCTCATAGACTTGCTTCCCCATTTAAGGCCATTCTGATTCAGAATGTCACCGTAACGGTTCAGCTCCATGTCCTTGTTATGGTCGATAAAATCATATATATCATCGATAAAATGATGCACCATATCAGAGTAGCTTACATATGGCATCTGAATTGGATGTTCGAGCGTTCCATCGTTTTCACGGTCAATAACCCAAGAGCCAAAACTATCTCCGTCAAGGATACATATATACTTGACCAGACTATCATATTTACTCATTACTTTTGAGGCCCCGATGTCTATTTAGAAGTGCAACACCCTTGTTGGTCCTGTAATTCTAACAGTT
>OKOR01000133.1_pt1 | contig 30247 bp, 11 predicted proteins | sample 1614771 | NCBI WGS metagenome assembly OKOR01 (sample SAMN04436970, study PRJEB24849) | human gut metagenome | biome: human gut; feature: NICU; material: stool | host: Homo sapiens | place: USA: Saint Louis, MO | collected 2010-03-22
TTCTGCTTTTGAACACGTGCGCAAAAGCAGAAAGTTTATATAAAAGATTTGGTGCGAGAGAAGGGACTTGAACCCCCACGCCCGAAGGCGCCAGATCCTAAATCTGGTGCGTCTGCCATTCCGCCACTCTCGCAAGCGTTCCGCGGAAATAAACCGCGTTCAAAGGGTATGCGATTATTGTATACTACGAATTCATCATCCGTCAATATTTGGCGTTATTGAGCCGTTTAATCTTCGTGCGTATCTTCCGCATTTGCTTTTTGTATCGCATAGCAATAAAAGCATCTCTTTTATTTGTCTATAATATGACAAAAAAAGAGGCAGAGTTTCCTCTGCCGGGTGGGGGGATGAATCATTATTATTACACATGACATGATTAACAAAGGAGGGAAGAGAATACTGTTCCCTGTCAGTATCCTCTTCACAAGGAGATGGATGTAACAAAACATAGGCCAATATATCTTGTTACCGGATCCTGAGATCCTTTTATATAACTGCCCCTAAGAGCAAGTTACCAAGAAAAAAATGTTCTCTCACAACGCGAAGAGAACAAATCTCCACTTCTCATCGCTCGTGAGTCTGACGGGTGCTGCATATGGACAGGTCTCCTGACTTCGCATCATCGCTTGCTCCGCCTTCCCGGTTGCCCAGTGACTTTTGGAACTCGCTCCGCTTCACAGTGGCGGGACCGCGCCGGATTCGCACCGGCTTCCCTCATGGCCTTTCGGCACCTATAGATCAATCTGAACTTGTGTATATAGTAGCACAGGTAAAATCGGGTGTCAAATGTAAATCCTATTGATTCGCATTTTAATCATTATTTTTTATATAGTCACGGACTTTATATACTAAAATAACTCCCCAAGCATTGCCGGGGAGTTATTTTATACGTTATTTTATGAACGTATCTTATTTTCTGCGAGCTTTTTTAGCCGGTTTTACGTTAACGCGTTCTTTGAGCTGTTTACCAGCTTTGAAAGCCGGGCTCTTGGAAGCCGGAATTTTAATTTTCTGTTTCGGGTTAGACGGGTTGTGGCCTTCACGAGCTTTGCGTTCGCGAACTTCGAACGTACCGAAACCGATGATCTGTACTTTTTCGCCTTTAGCCAAGGTTTCGCTGATGCATTCGAACATCGCTTTTACGACTTTTTCGGCATCCTTTTTCGTAATCTCCGACATCTCGGCAACATTAGCAATCAATTCTGTTTTGTTCATAATGAACCCTCCTCTTGATTAGAGTCCGCGTTGCGAACTCACTCGAACGGTGAACCCGTTACGCCACGCCGCGCCAGTTGCGCTTTAGCGTCATTCCAGTACGTATTCAACTCTTCCGGAGTCGTTGTGTCCCAAGATTTGTTCATCCTACGGAGCCGCTCTTCGATGAAATGAAAGCGTTCAACATATTTGGCGTTCGCCCGCCGCAACGCGGTTTCGGGCTCTACTCCCAGATGACGGAGAACATTGACAGTCGCAAAGAGGACATCACCGCACTCTTCTTCTAAATGAGTTGGGCTTTCTTCAGAAAGAGCTTCACGGACTTCCTGCCATTCTTCTGTCAACTTTTCCAATGCGGGACCAACCGACGACCAATCAAAGCCGACGCGTGCTGTTTTCTCTTGTATTTTACATGCTAATAAGAGACTTGGCAAGCCTTTAGGCACGCCGTCAAGGATATTTTGCCGTTTTTTATGGACTTTTTTCTGTTTTTCCCAGTCAAAATCGGAAAAATCGACTTTTTGCCCGTCCGAATCGCCAAAAACATGCGGATGACGAATCGTCATTTTATGCGTGATGCCACGCGCGACGTCGGCGAAATTAAATTGTCCGCGTTCCGCCGCCAGTTCGCTGTGAAAAACGACCTGCAACAAAACGTCGCCCAATTCCTCTTGCAACAGTTCCATATCGCGCCGATCGATAGCGTCCAACACTTCATGCGTTTCTTCGATCAGGTAACGGCGCAGGCTGGCGTGCGTTTGCTTGCGATCCCAAGGGCAACCCGTTTCGCCGCGCAATGTTTTCATGATGCGGTAAAGAGCGAGCACTTCCGCCGCGACGGCCGCCCGCGGCGCCAATACCACCGCTTCACTCTCTGCCGGCAGCGTGGCGTCAACATGTTTTTCCCACACGCCGCTGCGATACGCGCGGAACTCGCCGTCAATGCGCGCGCCGGCGAATTTTGAAATCGCTTCCTCTGTCAATATAATCGGCACTACGCGTTCAGCGGGAATCTCATTGCAAATGCGATACCCGTCAGCGGGGTTCCAGCCCAGTTCCCGCAGCCATTGCTCGTGTCGCATCAGCGATGCTCCCAGCGGGCGATGAGCGGCGCCAATTTCGGGCCGATTTTCGGCAGCATGGCGACATCTTTAGACGAGATGCCTTTCGCCAAAATCAAACCGACCGTATAGACGATCATGCCGATGATGATCGCGCCCAACGTCGCCAGCGTATTGCTGTGCACGGCCGCCACGAGGCTCGTATAGCCGAAATACGTAAAGATGCCCATACCGATGGCTGCGGCGAAAATACGCGCGGTATGCTGCCAATCCATGCGGTAATCAAGATATTTATGCAGGAAGTAGAGATTTAACAACGCAGCCACGCCAAAATCGGCGTTGGTCGCCCATGCGGCGCCTTCAATACCGAGCGCCGGTATCGCCGTCAATGTCCAGTTTAAAATAAATTTTACGGCGGCGCTCACGACCATATTGATGAGCGGGATCGCCGTCCGTCCCATGCCTTGCAAAATGCCTGTCGTTACCTGCTGTACCCCCAGCAGAAAGATGCCGAAGCTCATGATCTGAATCGACGATCCCGCGTTCGGCGTCGCGTAGAGCATGAGCGAAATCGGCGTCGCGATGACGCAAAGTCCGACAAACGAAGGGATCGTTAAAATATTGGCGATCCGCATGGCGACATCCGTGCGGCGAAAAATCTGCGCGCGGTCATGCACCATGTACGCCGCCGAAATCGCCGGCACAAGGCTCGCGGCGAGCGATGCCGTTAAAATGGTCGGCAAGTTCACGAGCGAGGTCGCCATCCCCGTCAGATACCCGAAAAGTTCGGTCGATTCCTCGACCGAATACCCCGCCACCGCTAAGCGATGCGGCACGACAAATAAATCGATGTTGGCCACTACCGGCAGCATGATATTCGCCAATGAAACCGGCAACGCCAGCACCAATAAACGTTTCAAAATCGTTTTGAGAGATTCGCGCGGCAATGTCGTATCCTGATCGGCCAGCATGCGCCGGCGTTCATGGCGATCGCGGTAATAGAATATTCCCAACGCCACGAGCGCGATCAACGCGCCCGGGAACGCGCCGAACGTCGCCCCCGCCGCCGCGTATTCCAAACCGTACGGCAACAGCAAAACGGCGAACGCGATCATGGTCACGACGCGGAACAACTGTTCCAAAATTTGACTGATCGCGGTCGGTTTCATTTCCTGCAAGCCTTGGAAATAGCCGCGCAGACAGGAAACAATCGTAACGATAAAAATCGCCGGCGAAAGCGCGACCAGCGCCCAGTACGCGCGCGGATCCCGCACCAGTCCCGTATCAACCAGCCAATGCGCGCCCGCGTATAAAAGCAGACTGAAAACAAAGCCCGTGACGGTCAGCGCCACCGACGAGATTCTGAATACTCGTTGCGCGCCGATATAGTCGCGAATCGCGTTCTTTTCCGCCACCATGATCGAGATCGCTACCGGCAAGCCCGCCGATGAAATACTTAAGGCCAATAAATAAATCGGATAGGCCATCTGGTATAAGCCGATGCCTTCGCCGCCCAGTAAGCGGGATAGCAAAATGCGGTTGACCGCGCCGATGATTTTCACGATAATACCCGCGATCGTTAAAATCATCGCCCCGCGAATAAATGTATCTTTACTCACACATTACTCCTTGCTTTGCGCAATATCTTCCTGTAAAAAAGCCGCTAATATTTCCGGCAGAAAATCCACCGCGGAATGACTCCACTGTAACTTATTTATTGTAGCACGCGGCACCTCGCCTGGCAAAAAGCGCAAACTTTTCATCACTTTCGCGGGCACCTTGGACACATCCCAAGTCGCCATCGCTTCCGGTCGGTTCCACGTGATCTCCACCGTATTTTGCAATTCGCGAATACTGCCGATGCCCGCTTTCGCCGCGAGCACGCGCAACTGCGCCACACGCAGTAATTGTTCCACCGGCGCGGGCGGCGTGCCGAACCGGTCCACCAATTCGTCGATCAGGTCGGACACTTCGACCGCCGTATCCACTTCCGCCAAACGACGGTACATTTCGAGTTTTTGCGTCGGATCTTCAATGTAACGGTCCGGAATGTACGCTTCCGCGGTCAGTTCCAAAAGCGGCGCCGCCACCGATTTACGCGGCGCGCGTTCGCCCTGTCGGGCGGCGATCGCCTCATCGAGCATCGTCGTATACGTGGTGAAACCGACGCCGACCATATTGCCGTGCTGTTCACTACCGAGCAAATTTCCCGCGCCGCGAATTTCCAAATCGCGCATCGCGATTTTAAAGCCGGCGCCGAGTTCGGTGAATTCCCGAATCGCGTACAGGCGTTTTTCCGCCGCCTCATTCATAATCTGATCCGGCCGGTACAGAAAATACGCGAATGCGTTGCGCTCCGAACGCCCCACGCGACCGCGCATCTGGTACAGCTGCGAGAGGCCGAGCCGATCCGCGTCGTACACGATAATGGTATTGGCGTTCGGCTGGTCCAGTCCGTTTTCAATCAAACTGGTGCAAACGAGCACATCAAAATCACCCGCGTAAAAATCCGCCATGACCCGTTCCAGCTCTTCGCCAGACATCGCGCCGTGCGCGATATCAAACGTGACCGACGGTCCGACGAGCGTTTCCAGCCTGCGCACCATGTCGCGAATTGTGGCGATCCGATTGTACACGAAATAAACCTGCCCGCCGCGCTGCACTTCCGCCAAAATCGCGTCGCGCAAAATCGCGTCCGAGGTTTCCGCCACGTACGTTTGCACCGGCTGACGATCCGCCGGCGCCGTATACATCACCGAAAGCTCGCGCACGCCGGCAAGCGACATATGCAGCGTGCGCGGGATCGGCGTAGCCGAAAGCGTGAGCACATCGACCATCGTGTTGCGCGCTTTCCACTTTTCTTTTTGCGCGACGCCGAACCGTTGCTCTTCATCGACTACCAACAGTCCCAAATCGCGGAATTGCACCGCTTTATTCAACAGCGCGTGCGTGCCGATCAACACATCAATCGTGCCATTTTTCACGCCGCGCAAAATTTCTTTTTTCTCCGCCGCGCTGCGGAACCGATTCAATACCGCCACATTGACGCCGAACGGGCCCAAACGCGCGCTAAACGTGCGATAATGCTGCTGCGAAAGCACGGTCGTAGGTACTAAGACGGCGACTTGTTTATTCGCCATAACCGCCTTAAAAACGGCTCGCATCGCGACTTCCGTCTTGCCGAAGCCGACATCGCCGCACAGCAGTCGGTCCATCGGCTGCGGCTTTTCCATTGACGCTTTGATCTCGGCCGCGGCCTGCAACTGATCGGGCGTTTCTTCGTACATAAAGGCGTCTTCAAATTCACGCTGCCAGGGCGTGTCCGGCGGGAACGCGAAACCCGGCTCCACTTCACGCTCGGCGTACAGCGCCACCAACTTATCCGCCAAATCATCAATCGATTTTTGCGCGCGGGCCTTTGTTTTCGTCCATTGCGCGCCGCCCATTTTGTGCAGCGTCGGCACCGTTCCGTCCGGCGCGATATATTTTTCCAGCTGCTGAATGCGCTCGACCGGCAAAAACAGCCGATCCTCGCCCGCGTATTCGATCCGCAAATAATCGCGGTTCGCGCCGTTCAGCGTAATCGTTTCCAGACCCGTATAACGACCGATACCGTGCACCTGGTGCACCACGTAATCGCCTTCCGTCAGATCCGAGAAATAGCGAATCTCGTTGCCGTGACGAACCTGTCTGCGCCGCCGCTTTTTCTGCGTGCCGAAAATATCCGCGGTGGCGAGCACAACCACTTTTTCTTGCGGCCACATAAAACCGGTATCAACATTTTCCGCAACGATCGTAACCATGCCCGCCGCCACTTCGTCCGTCGGGAAAATACCCGCCTCGCGCAGGTTCGTTTCCAGTGTCGTCCGTTTCGTTTCATCCGCCGCGGCGATGATCGTCGCGTAACCTTGCCGCGACCATTTTTGCACCGTCTGCACAAAATGCGGCCATTGGTTACGAAATGTGGGCGCCGGTCGGCCGTCCATCGGATATCGCGCATGAACCTCCGCCCCCGGCACGCGCAACGAAATCAGCGCGAAGAAAACCGTGCTGCGCGCGTGCGAGTCGCGTAAAAGTTCCGTCCACGACCAGTGACGTTTGCTTTTCCCCGCGTCTTCTTTGCGCAGCGCGCGCAACGCTTCCGCCGTGCGGCTCGGTTCATCGCAAATCAGCGCCCCGTCCGCCAAGTACGCCAACAAACTGCTCGCGCCTTCGGGCAGCGCGAACGGCGCCAACGTCACCGTCTCGTAGGTGCTGACGGAACGTTGCGTCACCGGATCAAAACTGCGAATGCTGTCAATTTCATCGCCGAAAAATTCCAACCGCAGCGGATACTCGTAATTCGGCGCGTAAATATCGACGATATCGCCGCGCACCGCGAATTCGCCGCAACTTTCCACCTGCTCCTCACGCGCGTAGCCTTGCGCCACCAAACGCGCGAACCATGCTTCCCGATCCCGCGCGTCGCCTAAGGAAAGCGTCGTCATTTGCTTGGCGAGATCTGACGGCGCGGCGATTTTAGCGCTCGCTTCACGAATCGTCGCGATGACCGCGGCCGGCTCATCGGCCTGTAACGCCGCGAGCGCGCGCGTGCGTAAGGCCCGCGTCTCCGTGCTTTGCGCCGCCACGTGCTGTGGCGCGGGTTCGACCCACGGAAATTCGTAAACGGGAATTTCGGGCGCGAAAAAGCGCAGGTCATCTTCCCATTTCTGTCGTGTCGCCGCGTCTTCCACGATGATCACCGCGTGCCGCAAACCGCCTTGCATGGCGGCCGCCACCAGCACCGCTTCCTGCGCCGTACTCCCGCCGTGGATCAGTTGCGCGCCGCGCGTCTGAAACGCTGTCAAAAGTTCCTGCAAACGCGCGGAGTTTTTTATTTTTTGCCAAAATCCGGATTTCATAGTATCACTCACGCAAAAAGGGCTTCGCCACGCGAAGCCGAGGTATTCAAATTAAGTTTATTATACCACATCACAAGGTCGCCACTTCGCGTATCGCCGCCGCATCGGGCAGCGCCGCGATACGGTGCGCGATCGTTTCGCCCCGATAGGTAAAATCCGCCGCCACATCGTGCAGCGGTACCAGCACGAAAGCGCGCTCCCAAAAATAAGGATGCGGCAAAGTCAAATACGCCGAATCGCATTGCACGCCCTCAGCGTAAATGATATCCAAATCCAACGTGCGCGGGCCCCAATGCACCTCGCGCGTACGCTCGTTAGCCGCTTCAATCGTCTGCAACAACGCCAAAAAATCCGCCGGCTCGAGATCGCTCTCCACCAACGCCACCGCGTTCAAAAACGCCGGTTGATCCGTCTTGCCCCATGGCGGCGTTTCGTAGACCGCCGACGCGCGCACCACCGTCGCGCCGCTTTCCTTCAATTCGCGCAACGCCGCGCGCAAATACGCCAGACGATCCCCCATATTGGAACCGAGCGCGACATAGTAGCGGCTCATCGTTCCTCCCGCCGCGTCACCGCCACATGCGTCAGCGGTCCCGGCACCGGCGCGGACGGCTTGTACACCGTCGTCGTGACCGCGCTGACCAAAGGATACGCGCGTAAAATCGCCGCGTTGATGTTCGTCACCAGCGCTTCCAAGGTGTTGACCGGCGCGCCCGTCAAAATCGCCTGCGCCGTCTGATACACTTCCGCGTAATTCACGCCGTCCGCGATCTCATCGCTCCGGCCGATCGCCGTCATATCCGTTTCGAGCGTAATATCGGCATAAAAACGCTGGCCGAGTTCCCGTTCCTGCGGCAACACGCCGTGGTAGCCGAATGCCGCGATGCCTTTTATTTCAATTTGATCCATACGGTCGCTTCCCTGTAATCATGTCCATCATCTTCGTCATGCGCACGATCGGCGCCACATCATGCACGCGCACAATCTTGCACCCCGCCATTTGTCCGTAAAGGCAGGTCGCCGCCGTGCCTTCCATCCGTTCCGTCACCGGCAAATCCAGCGCCTGACCGATGAAACCTTTGCGGCTCGTGCCCAAAAGCCACGGATACGGCAACCGTTCAATCAGTTCCGGTAAACGGCGCAGCACTTCCATATTTTGGAGCGCCGTCTTGCCGAAACCGATGCCCGGATCGAGAATAATATTTTCTTCTTTCACGCCCGCGTTTTGCGCGAGGCTCAGCGAATGTTCAAAAAATTCCGTCATCGCGTCCAGAATATCGCCTTCATAGTCCGTGCCGTCTTGGTTATGCATCACGATCACCGGACATTGGTGGTACGCCGCCACCGCCGCCATTTCCGAATCGTACTGCAATCCCCAAATATCATTGATCATATCCACGCCTTGACGCAGCGCCCAATCCGCCGTTTTCGCCTTGAACGTGTCAATCGATGTCGGCACCGTCGCGCATGCCAACACCGGTGCGAGAAACGGCTCTAAACGCGCGATCTCTTCGTCCGCGCCCACCGGCACGAAGCCCGGGTGCGATGATTCGCCGCCGATGTCGATCAGATCCGCACCCGCTTCTTCCATTTCCGTCACATGCGCCAGCGCCCGATCCAAATTGAACCATTGCCCGCCGTCGGAAAACGAATCCGGCGTCAAATTCAAGATACCCATCACCTGTGTCGCGTCGCCGAGCGTCCAGCTGCGATTATTCTTCAGTACATACGTCCGTTGTTCCGCCATCCGTTCCTCCCAAAAGCGCCAAAACGCGCGCTTCATTTTGACCGCCCGGCGCCAATGTGCCCAAGCCGCGCACGGTGGTAATCTTCGTATCGGGCGAACTGTCGCCCTTCATCGTCATGCATAAATGCGCCGCGCTAACGCGGACAAATACGCCCTGCGCGCGTAGATCGTCCATCACCGCGCGGGCGATTTCTTCTGTCAAGCGTTCCTGCAACTGCGGACGACGCGACAACATCTGCACCAATTTTTCCATTTTGGAAAGACCCGCCACCATGCCGTCGCGCGGATCGTAAATAATATCCGCCGTTCCGAAAAACGGCAGCATGTGATGCTCGCAAAGCGAATAAAAATGCAATCCCGTCACCGTCAAAAGTCCGTGGTAATCCGACTCGAAAACTTCGCCCCAAATCGGCTTGGTTCCTTGCCCGACACCGGCCAACAACACCTCATACAACTCCGCCACCCGCGCCGGCGTTTCTTCCATTCCGAGCGCTTGCAAATCCAGTCCGTACGCTTCTAAAAACGCGCGATACGCTCGCGCCGCCTTTTCATTCATTCCTTGCCTCCGTCATCTGATTTCGTCACTTTTGCATTTATTATACACGTTAGCGCTCGCGAACGGGTAATTTTCGGCGCAGGAAAAGTGATCCGCTCACTCTTCGTCTGATATTTCAAAGATATGCCCTATGCCGAAAATCACTCAACAAAGTAAACGCCATCAAGAGCCGCCGATGCCGTCTTACTTTTTTACTCGCATGTAAATCAAAACTCGGCGGACCGATCCGATTTTCCATGCGAAAAAGGTCACGGCATATGCCGTGACCTTTTTCTGTTCCGAAAGAATGCCTCTTAATGTGAGGATTCTTTATTTTGCTGCTTGCGCTTGGAGAAGCTGGAGCTGGCGCATGATTTCCTGCATCTGCGCGTCTCGTTCTTGATCCTTGGCTTTCATTTCCTGGATTTCCTTGCTCTGTTCTTCCAGTTTTTGCGCCATTTCAGGGCGGGAAAGTTTCATATACTCGTTGCCCTTGCCCACTTTCATGGAGAAGCCTACATTGAGCATGTTTTCTCCGCCGCCAAATGATCCGCCGACGCTGAACATTTTGCTTTCGTTCGGGCGATAGAACGCGCCGATCGCCACCGCGTTCGCTCCGTTGTAGTTGCCATAGCTCGCGGCGAAATCCCATTTGTTTTCGGGATCAAAGTCCAGCGGATGGAGTCCCGCCAACGCGGCCGCGCCCGCGCCCACCTTATCGACTCTGTCTCCCATCGCGGACAATTCTTTTTGAACATTGCCCATGGTGGATTTTTCGATCTGCTGGCTGACTTCATACAACTGTTTGCCGTTCACCGCATCCGTGCTGTCCGCGGAAACTGTTCCGTCAGCCACGTTCGTGATTTTCTTGCCGTTCGCATTAATGCCGTCTTGATTGATGTATGTTTTATCACCGACTTTGTATTCATTTGCCGTGACGCTGTTTACGGAAATATCGTTCGCCAATCCGACGGTATACTCAGCGGCGCTTGCCGTGTTCGGCGTTACTGTGATGTTCTTGCTTCCTTTGACAGTCGTACGGCTCTGCGCCTGTACTTTGCCCATGGCCGCTTTCAACTGTTCTTCCGTTGCCGCTCTGCCTTTGGTGGCGAAGTCCGCAGCGTCAACCGTCGTATTCGTCAGTCCGGTGATTTCGCCCTTATCATCTTTTCCGTCAATAGCGACATTGCCTACTGTGACTTTTTTGTCTAAGGAAACCTTGTATCCCTTTACTTTGCCGTTGTCCTCAATTGCTGTCGCCTTGACGCCGGTGTCCGTATCTCCATCGACCGTGATCTTAGCGTCTTCAATCTTCTGGTCAATCTTTGTGTCAATATTCGTTTCAATATTGTTAATCTTCGTCGTATTTTCATCGACCTTGTTGCTGATTTCCCAGAAAGTGCGAGTTGTTGTTTTGCCTCCTTCATTCTTCGTGATGGAAATATCTCCTGCCTTGATGTTGGTGACGTTATCTCCGTCTTTGAATTCCGCGCTGGTGAGACCTTTGAGCTTCTTAGACAGTTTGACTTTCATTCCGCCGTTGTCTCCGGCTGCCCCTACCACGCCGATATTATTATCAGAGAGGTCAGCTGCGTCCGCACCGCCTGTGATGTTCAGTTGCTGATTCAGCTTGCGGGTCACGACGGTATCGTTATCGCCTTTGAATTTCAGGCCGTCATCCAAGGTGGCTACTTTATGCTCTTTTCCGTCTTTGTCTGTGTAGATGATACGGGTAATGGTCTCTCCGTCTTTGCCATCTACTCCGGCTTCACCTTTGCCGACGGTGATGTCCGCGGATTTGCCGTCTTTACCGTTGATGCCGATTTTGCCGTCTTTGCCGTCCTTACCGATGGTGATGTTATCGTTCAAGGAGAGGTCATAGGTCAGCTGGCCATCTTTTTCCGTTTTCTTAATCGTCAGATTTCCGTTTTGGCTGTTTTCCTCTCCATCTACGGTCACTTTCGTCGCTTTGGCATTAGTTTCTACCTTCTGGCTCAAGTCCCAAAGGTTGACGGTTTTGTTTGTGTCACCGTCTTTGCGGGTTACGGAAACGTCACCCGCTTTAATATTGGTGATATTATCTCCGTCTTTTTGGGTAATGGTTTGTGCCGTAATGTTGGTGACTTTGTCACCGTCTTTGAATTCCGCGCTGGAAAGACCGGTGAGGTTCTTCGCGAGTTTGACAGCTAATACGCCGTCTTTTGTGCCGAATACGCCGATGTTACCGGTTGTTACCAAGCTTTCGTTGGTAATTCCGCCTGTGATGTTCAGTTGCTGATTCAGCTTGCGGGTCACGACGGTGTCGTTGTCGCCTTTGAATTTCAGGCCGTCGTCCAAGGTGGCTACTTGGCGGGTTTCTCCTTTTTCATCTTGGTAGATGATACGGGTAATGCCGTCTTTTCCTGCCTGTCCGGCTTCTCCGTCTTTTCCATCAACGCCAGCTGCTCCCTTACCGATTGTGATGTCTGCCGAGCGGCCGTCTTTGCCGTTGATGCCGATCTTTCCGTCAACGCCGTCTTTGCCCGGCGCTCCGTCTGCACCCGGTGTCCCTTTTGTACCCAATGTAATTTCATTGTTCAAGGTAAGGTCATAGGTCAGTTGGCCGTTGTCGTCCGTTTTCTTGATCTTCAGGTTGCCGTCGGTTTTGTTTTCTGCTCCGTCTACCGTAACCTTAGTCGCTTTGGCATTAGTTTCTACCTTCTGGCTCAAGTCCCAAAGGTTGACGGTTTTGTTTGTGTCACCGTCTTTGCGGGTTACGGAAACGTCACCCGCTTTAATATTGGTGATATTATCTCCGTCTTTTTGGGTAATGGTTTGTGCCGTAATGTTGGTGACTTTATCACCGTCTCCTTTGAATTCCGCACTCGAAAGACCCTTCAGGTTCTTCGCGAGTTTGACAGCTAATCCGCCGTCTTGTGTGCCAAATACGCCGATGTTGTTTTCAGAGAGTTTGGTTGCGTCCGCTCCGCCGATAATATCAAGTTGGGTATTCAGTTTACGGGTGACAACGGTGTCGTTGTCGCCTTTGAATTTCAGGCCGTCGTCTAAGGTGGCTACTTGACGTGTTTCTCCTTTTTCATCTTTGTAGATGATACGGGTAATGCCGTCTTTTCCTGCCTGTCCGGCTTCTCCATCTTTCCCGTCAACGCCGGCTGCTCCTTTACCGATTGTGATGTCTGCCGAGCGGCCGTCTTTTCCGTTGATGCCGATCTTTCCGTCAACGCCGTCTTTGCCCGGCGCTCCGTCTTCACCCGGTGTTCCTTTTTTGCCGATGGTAATTTCATCATTCAGGGAAAGGTCATAGGTCAGTTGGCCGTCTTTTTCCGTTTTCTTGATCTTCAGGTTGCCGTCTTGGCTCTCTTCTTTTCCGTCTACGGTTACTTTTGTCGCTTTGACGTTGTTCTTAATGTACTGATACACGGTATCGCCAGTCACCAGATTCGCATCATTTTGCGTGATTGTCCCTGTCCCGAGCACGGTTGCCCATGCCGATTTATCCGAAGCTTTCGTCAAGTTGGAGGCATCGAGGTTCGCTTTTTTGTCATCAATCACACGAAGCTGCGCTACGTTCACCGCATCGCTGTCTTCCGAACCTGCCGCCAGGTTAGTCAGCTGACGCGTTCCTTTTTCGGCGTACCATCCTACTCTGATATTATCGTATAATCGATCTCCATACGGATTCCCGATCGAAACGGCACCGAGTGTACCGTAAACCGTGTCCGATACCTTTCCCTCTCCTTTCAAATACGGATCTAACGATCTCGCTCTATCCGCCACGGAGCTGTACCCCAAGGCGACGCCGGAGGAAGCTTTTGCTTCCGAACCCGCACCGATGGCGATGGACCGATTGGTCAAAGCCTTGGCATGATGTCCGAAGGCCATGCTTTCCGTTGCCTCCGACCGGCTGTATGTTCCGAATGCTATGGAATGGATATCTTCACTGCCTGTCGGTTTCGCATACGCACCGGTACCGATTGCAATACTGCTATCCATTTCGGCAGTCGCTCCTTCACCAACAGCGATGGTCGAACTTCCGGATGCTTCCGCCAGTGCCCCGACTGCAATTTGCGGGGCAACGGCATTATTCGTTCCGAGTTTTCCTGCACTTGCTTTATACCCTATAGCAATCCCCATCGTATCATTGGTGCTGGCTCTATCACCAATAGCAACGGTGTGTGAGCCGCGGATTTTGTCATATGCCCATTCTCCATTAAACCTTGGTGATCCTACCCGATCTTTCAGAAGCCCCATACTGTAGTAATGTGTTCGTTTAACCGTTTGACCGTTCTTGTATTCAGTATCGAAATTATTTTTCGCACCATAGCCGATCGCCACGCTGTAGTCATTAGCCACCACATACTCACCGATTGCCAACGATTTTTCCACGCCATTTGTTGCGTTATTGTGATAATTGCTGCGATCGTCCCGAGATACACCGGAAACCGAAAAATAATGTGCTTTTTCTTCACTGATTCTCTTATCCAGCTTGTCTGCCTTATTATTGACCGCTTTCAACTGTGCCACATTGACCGCGTCGCTGTCTTCCGTCCCGGCAGCAAGATTGATCAGTTGGCGTTTACTTAATGCAGGCTTTGGTCCTTCCGGTTTGTCATCAGGATTCCATATTGTATTACTGTTCCCGATGGATACCACACCCTGTTGCCCTTCCACAGTATCCATAACACCTTTGTCTTCTGCCAAGTAAGGTGGGTAATATATCGTCCTATCCGCTACGGAGCCATATCCCAGTGCGACATTGCCCTGGCCTCCCATCACACGAGTGCTGTTTCCCAAGGCAAGGCCATACTCCCCTTGTACCCGTGCGCGCCACCCCATGGCGATACCGCCTTCTTGTTCCGCTCGTGAGAACTGACCGATGGCAATACCGTAGTACCCGCCGTAGTTAAAGGCACCGTACCCAATCGACACGCCGGCATACGTCCGCGATGTGGCTCCCGCTCCGAGTGCAATCGAATCAACACCGGACGCTTCCGCCAACGCACCGATCGCCACCTGCGGTGCAACAGTATTCATACCGCCGGGTACACCGGCACTCGCTTTGTAGCCGATTGCAATCGTCATCGTATCATTGGCCCGAGAATATGTGCCGATCGCTACACTATGCCGACCGCGAAGATAATCAACAGCCCACTCATCTTTAAATTTTCCGTCATCTACCTCTCTAAGGGATTGTAGATTATAGTATGACGTGTCCGACTTCCACCAAGGATGATTTACCCCGTTCCACCAGTTGTCCATCAAAGTCTTCTTATTATAAACTGTGGCATTATACCCGATAGCAATGCTGTCAGAATTTGTTTGGGTATTTTCACCTACCGCAATGCTGTGCAAGTCTGAGGCCGCATCATTGTTATAATTCGCTCCTTTTTTGTCCTTACTGACGTAGACCGACAGATAATGCGGAGTTTTCCTCTCCGTTTCCAGTCTCTGCATGATTGCATTGACAATGCTATTTTCCTCTTCCTGCGTCAATGCGGCAACAGAAGGCATACCTACGGTAAAAAAGCTCCCGAGCAGTGCCATGACGACTCCGGACCGCAACAGTTTTCTGTTTCTTCCGGACGAGGAGTCCTTCCCGTGTCCTTTGGCAATTTCAGAAGTCACCACCCAAGCGCTTCTTACTTTGCTCCAGACAAGTTTGTAGACCTTGTTCATACATACATCTCCCTTTCCTTTTAACACCGAAAACCCCATCAAAATAAAATAACTTTATTGCTTCTATTAACTGTCCTTTATGTTATTTTAACACAATTTGTAATTAAATAAAGTTTTATCATCGGCTAATCCTTTTCGCCAATTCACATGGGTTTGCTTGTCACTTAGTCGTTCTATTTCTTTGTTACCATGTAAATTACTTTATTCGCTGGACTCTTTATTTATCACACGTTCGTTCTTGACCATTCCTCCCGTTTCCATGGTTTTCATCCGTTTTGCGATATTTTTCCATTTCACATGATCGATTGATTTTATTGTTTTGCGCTTACTTACTCATATTTTGTTAATTATTTCATAAAATTCTTACTTTTCTCACGCTGCTGCTTTTATTCGCTTTGCTGCCATTTTAAGCGTCAAGCGACTTTTTAGCGTGGATTATTTCTTTTATCCGAGAGACATCAGCAAGATGAGTTGCGCTTTATTTCCCGATATGCAGCATGAAAAAAGCCGAGGCGTATCGCCTCGGCTTTTTCCTTTGTGTAACGGTCATGCCGTTTTTATGCGTTTGCAGTTTCCGCTACATCCTTTTTGTCATTGACTCTTACGCGTTCAATGACCGGATTTCCGTCTTTGTCTTTGGAAATGACATCGATACGGAAACGTTCCAGTTCCGGTTCAAATTCCTGAATCAGTTTTTCGTTTACCTTGAGGCCTTTTTGCATGGCTCGGTAAACGACTTCCGCGAATTCATAGCGGGTCATCATGCGATCACCGCTGAAGGTGCCGTCCGGATAACCTTCGAGCAATCCCTGTTTCGCGAGTTCTTCGACCGCTTCATAGGCCCAGTGGTTTTTCTCGATGTCCGGGAAGAGTTTCATCTTCATGGGATCAAGTTCCTGTCCCTGACCGACGCCGACAATCGCCTGTCGCAATACTTCGACTTCGGCGCGGAGATCTTTGATCTCTTTCGCCATAGCGATCTTGGAGGTCGTGACATTGTTGCCCTGGCCGAGTTTCACGGAAACGCCCGCGTTCACCATGTTTTCACCGCCGCCGAACGAGCCGCCGACGCTGAACATCGTGTCTTCATTCGGACGATAGTACGCGCCGATAGCGACGGCGTTCGCGCCGCTGTAGTTGCCGTAGCCGGCCGCGAAGTCCCATTTGTCATCCGGATCAAAGTCCAGCGGATGGAGAGCGGCAAGCGCAGCTGCGCCCGCGCCGACTCGGTTCACACGTCCGTCCAGTTCACTCACTTTGCCGCCGAGAATGGCGATGTTCTGATTGCCCTGGCTCGCAATGGCATTGAGCTGTCGTACGTTGACCGCGTCGGTATCGGCTTTGCCGTCTGCCACGTTAGCGATCGCTTTGTTGCCCGCGTCAATGCCTTTCGTGGTGACAGACGGGCCGTTTTTGATGGTAAGACCTTCGTTGTTGATCGTTACGTTATCGCCGACAGTGACTTTTTCACTTGCGTTGACGGTCTTGGTGGAAATTGATTTCAAGCCTTTGAGGTCTTCCGCGAGAGTGAGCGTGTATTCGTTTTTGCCGTCCGCTTTCTTAACGGAAATATTGTCATCTCCTGCTTTGACCGTGGTCTTGCTGTTTTCGATATCCTCTTCAAGTTTCTTGACAGTCTCGTTTTCTTTGATGTCAATCTTGCTTCCGTCGATGCCGTACTTGATGGTCGAGCCTTCTCTCGTGACGGTAAGTCCCTTATCTTTTTCCACTACATCAAAGGTGACCGTACCGTCGTTTCCGATTTTCTGCTCCCCATCAACGCCTTCGGCTTTCAAGTTCCACGAAGTCATCTTCTTGGAAATTTCAGCTTTATTTTCGGCAATGGCATCCGCATTCTTACCAATATTTTCGGTGTTGGTCGCAATATTGGTCTTGTTCTCAGCTATTGCCGTTTTATTTTCGCCGATAGCCGTCTTGTTCGTCGCGATATCTTGCGCGTTCTGTGTGATCGCCGCCTTGTTTTCACCGATAGCTTTCGTATTCGCTGCGATAGCCGTATCGTGTCCGTCTACCCGACCTTTCAACGTCGTGATCTCTCCAGCGTTCTTTTCGATAGCTGTCTTGTTCGTCGCGATATTATCTGAGTTGGCGTTTACTTGATTCTTGAATTCCTTATCCAAGCCTACGGTAATGGTCGGAGCATCATTGTCGCCGCCTACGGTAACGGTGGTTTCACCGGCTGTGCCGAGGAACTTGACGTTGCTATTTTTGTCTTTTCCGAGGTTGACGGCTTTCGTGTTGGTTCCGTCGGTAACGCTGAATTTCGCGGAAATATTGGTGACTGCCTCGCCGCCTTTATTGATATTGGTAACAACATCGCCGGTGATGTGTTCGGCTAATTTCGCTTTGTCCACACCGTATTTGATGGTCGAGTTTTCTCTCTTGACCGTCAGTCCCTGCGCGTCATCTTCCACATCAAAGGTCGCAACATTGTTGGTATTGTCAATGGTCTGACCCGTCGCGGCCGGATCTTTATCCGTTGTCGCCGCTTTCAGTACCCAGGAATTCATCTTTCCTGTCACAGTCGGATTAGTATTTATCTGTTTATTGATTTGCGAGTTCAGATTGTTGACGTTCATGCCGAGCTTCAGTCCGGCGTCACTTACGGTGGCGTTGATGTATTCATCACCCGTAACCGTAACCGTGTTGTCGGCTTTAACAACTTTCTTGCCCGTCTTAGCGTCTACCAACGTCCAGCCTTTTTGCAGTTCGGTGATGTTTTCTTCGTTGGTATCAGCTTTTGTTTTTACTTCGTTCAACTGTTTCCCGTTCACCGCATCGGTGCTGGTTGCGGATACGTCTCCGTCAGCCACGTTCGTGATTTTCTTCTTGCCTGCGTCAATGCCTTTGGTAGTGACAGACGGGCCTTCTTTGATGGTAAGACCGTCCTTGTTGATCGTTACGTCCTCGCCCGATTTGAACGTGTCGCTGCTTACGCTGGTCAGGCCTGTGAGCTCTTTGTTCAGTTTGAGTTCATAGCCTACTTTTTTGTCACCGTCCATGATGTCACCGACAACAAGGTTTTTCTCGTCTTTAGCTACGGCGACTTTCGGACCGTTGACGGTGTATTCTTTACCGCCATTGTCATTCGTGCCTTCGCTGACAGTGACATAGTCACCTGCTACCACAGTAGTATGCTTTTTCACCGCTTCTGCCGCATTTTGCGATACCGCTTTCAGCTGATCTTCTGTCGCTGCGCGGCCGGAGACAATATTGTCAGCATTCCATGTCGTATTGGAGAGTCCTGTGATTTGTCCAGCGCCTTTCGTGCCATCAACAGTGACATCTCCTGCTTTGATTTTGTCACCCAGACTTACCTTGTAGTTGGCCGGTTGTCCATCTGCTGCCGTGTTTTCAACTTTGACGCCGCTTCCTTCTTCGTCACCCGTGACAGTTACCTTGTTCGCGTCGACATACTCCTTGACGGTAGTACCGGTAACGAGATTATCGTCCTTGTCTCCGTCGATCGTTCCGTCTTTCGCGATGTCTACCACATATTTCGTAGACTGATCATCTTGTTTTTCAGGAGTAACGGTAATCTGGCTGTTCTCTGCCGCTTCTACGGTTGTCTTGCTTTCTTTGATTTCCGTTTGCAGGTCGGTAATCGATTTGTTTCCAGTGATATCAATCTTGGTTCCGTCAATACCGTATTTAATGGTCGAGCCGTCTCTTGTTACGGTGAGTCCTTTGCCGGTTGCGTCAAAGGTGACGGCATTATTGTCATTATCAATCGTTTTGCCGTCTTTTTCCGCGTCTTTGTCTGACGTCGCCTTCAGAACCCAAGAGTTCATCTTACCTGTCACAGTCGAGTTGGTATTTATCTGCTTATTGATTTGATCGTTCAGCTTGGTTTCGTCCATGCCGAGCGTCAATCCGTCCTTGTCTACGGTAGCCGTGATGTAGTCATCGCCCGTGACTTTGACCGTGTCTTCAGCTTTGACGACTTTCGTGCTTCCAGCAGCATCTTCCAGCGTCCAGCCTTTTTTAAGGGTCGTGATGTCTCCTTCATTGCCCGTGACTTTGCCTGCCAACGCCTTCAGCTGCGCGACATTGACCGCGTCATTGTCGTGGATACCGCCCGCGACATTGACGATACGGCGATAGTTGGCGGCGACGTCCTTATCCCCTGCTTTGTACGCAGGATTGCCTACCGATACAATACCGGCCGCGGCTTTTACCTCTTCGTCGCTGAGGTATGCTTTTCCGTCTACCGCTTCTTTCGCAATGGAGTTGCTGCCGATCGCGATACTGTTTTCGTCATAGGCACGCGCGCCGAATCCCAGTGCTACGCCGCCTTTTTTGTACACGATGGTATTGGAACCGAGAGCCGTTGCAAATTCCGCGCGGGAGTCCGCCCAATGACCGACCGATGTCGATTCTTTTTCAAATGTACGCGCCTGTTTGCCCAGTGCCGTGCTGTAATTCCCTTTGGCAACCGCCGCGGCACCGACCGCTGTCGTATTGGTGTCATGCGCTTCTGCGCCTGCTCCCAATGCCGTCGTTTGGTATCCGAAAGCGCTCGCTTTCATACCGATCGCCATCGAGTTTTCGCGTGCCAGTTTTCCCGGACCCGCTACTGTATCATCAGCGACCGGCAAATACGGTTCGCTCGGGTTCCATGCATCCCCCGGATTCGACATGCCCGTCCCCAGATGACCCTGCGTTTTGGCGCCGACATAGGCGCCATCACCGATAGCAATGCCACGGCCGCCCGTTTGATCTACCGTGCTGTTCGTTCCTACTGCAATTCCGCGATTCGCCAACGATTTTGCTTTCACACCGATGCTGATGCCACTCTCAGCAGCTGCTTCCGCATTCGTGCCCAATGCAAGTGCCTGCAATTTCGTCGCACTCGCCTGGTAACCGATCGCCGTAGTGAAATGACCATTCGTCTTGCTCTCAGTACCTAAGGCAACGGAGTACCAACCGTCCTCTACTTTGCTCTTCAAGCCAACTGCAACGGACTGAGTCCCGTTGTTCAAGGCCGACGGACCGATGGCAATGCTACCGTCTTTTTTCGCGCCGTCATTCTTGTAGTTCGAGCCCGCATCTTTATCCGTGCTGTTGACGGAGAAATAGTGAATGGGATCGAGGTTGTCAATTCGTTTTCCTAAGTTAGTAATCGACTGATTTTGCGCGATGTTAAGTTTGCTTCCGTCGATAGTGTACTTAATGGTCGAGTCTGTTCTTGCTACGGTGAGCCCGTCGCCGTCAGCCTCAAAGGTAACCGTGTTGCCGTTTTTGATTTCCTTCGGTGTTGTTTCGTCCTTTACTTTCAGCTTCCACGAGCTCATGACGCCATCGGGACCGTCGGTAATGCCGAGGTCTTTTTTCAGCTGGTTCATGTTCAGCGAGTAGGTGACGTTTCTGTCCGTATCGACAGTTGAGGTCAGCGAGGAGCCGTTCTCCGTTGCTTGCGTTGTTTTGTCTACGGCCGCTTTGAAGGTAACTTCCTGCTTCGTATCTCCGCCGAGAGTGACATCCGCCGTACCCGTTCCGGCGTCTTTTACGATGAAGCCCGCCTGCAGTTTTCCGATGTTCGTTTGGTTGGTAGAAACGCTTGTCTTCAGACCCTCAATAGCAGTTGTATTCTTTGTAATATTGCCTTTGTTGGTCTCAACTTGTGCTTTTACATCTTTCAACTGTTTGAAGTTGACCGCATCGCCGTCTGCCGCTCCGGCTGCCACGTTGGTGATTGTCTTGTTGCCCGCGTCAATGCCTGTCGTGGTGACAGACGGACCGCCTGTAATGGTAAGACCTGTTTCGCCAAGCGTGACGTTATCACCCGCTTTGAACACTTTACTGCTTACGCTCTCCAATCCTGTGAGCGTTTTGCTCAGTTCGAGTTTATAGCCTACTTTCTTCTTATCCGTTGTGCCTGCTACCGTTTCTTCGTCGTCAGTAACAGTCAAGTTCTTGTCCACGGAAGTAAGGCTCGGGCCTTTGACGGTGTAGGTCGTTCCTTTTCCGTCTTCCGTTTTTTTCGTAACGGTCACATAGTCGCCCGCTTCGACAGCGGTCTTGCTATTTTTGAGCTGCGCGACGTTCACCGCATCGGTGGCCGCCGTACCTGCGGCGAGGTTGGTGATCTGTCTTGTTTTCTTATCCGTACCAACAGAGACAGCGCCGTTTCCGGATTTCCATGTCGCTGTGGTCGCAGTGGATGCTTCTCCCGTAGCAGGGTCATAACCGACAACACCCGCGGCGGTACTTGCTTCGGAACCGGTACCCAAAGCCACGCCGCCTTCGACGCTGACGTTGGCGTCATTGCCGAGAATGGTGACGTTAGATTTTTCGGTTTTCGTTTTCGCTTTCTGCGAGCCGATAATGATGTTTCCGTTGACGTTTTCCAACTCGTGGTTGTCGCCCATGATGAGGTTATGGCTCGAGTCGATGACAGAGTTTCTATTGCCCGTCACGATGTTATAGGACAATTTGGGTGTACTTGGTCTTTCATCCTCATAATCAGTATTGGAAAGGTGGTTGCCTACGCCGGAAACCTGCGTATAGAGAGAACCTGACACCAAGTTCCCGTCACCTTCGACGCTGACATGGCTTCTTCCTTTTTGGAAAAGGCCGGTCGGGTCGCCACCGTCTATAGGATCAAGGAAGTCCTGTTCTTTTTGCTTATCTTCATCGGTCAGCGCTTCGTCATTATACGCATCATACACAAAGTTGCCCGTACCGCGGACAAATGTGCCGTGGGACTCCTCTACTCTGTTCATGTTCCCGATAATTTTATCTTCCCGGCCTCCATTTTTCGCAGCTTGGGCGAAAATGGTGTTATTTGATCCGAGAATAACGCTTTGATCAAACTGTCCTTCTTTGGCCGCTAATCCACCGGTATAATTGTCCGAAGAGTCACCGACAATGACACTGCCCTGTCCTCTGACAAAGGAGTTTCCTCCCAAAGCAACGGCATCTTCCCCGTAAGCGTGTGTATTGACGCCGATCGCGATAGAACCTACTGCTTTTGCTCCGTCATTCTTGCGATTATCCGTCGTTTTATTGGTATTTTTTTCGTTAACGGAAACATAGTGCATGAAAGGCATATTGTCATATAAGTACCGGATTCTTGTATCATTTGTTTGTACATCCGTCTTAAGACGACCTATATCCCGCTCGTTTGTGCCTACGCGAGTGGAAAGAGCGGTAATGCTTGTTGTATTTCCGGCAATTCTGCCACCCAGCTCATCCTTCGCCGCAGCAAGGTCTTTCCATGCTCTTTGTCTGAGACTTTTCAGCTGTGCCACGTTCACCGCGTCGGTGTTGTCCGTACCGGCAGCGACATTGATAATCTGCCGGGTAATGCCCTTTTGCTGATTACCGACAGAAACGGCCGCTCTTGTGGATTTCCACGTGGAAGTTTCGTCCGTACCGGCGTCCAACGGATCATAACCGACTTTACCTGCTTTGCCATAACTCGGAGAGGCATAAGAGCCTACGTTGGAGTCACTGCCCAACGCCACGCCACCATCGATATCCGCTCTGGTGTTCGCGCCGAGGGTCACCGCGTCTTTCGCATAGGCTATCGACTTATATCCGATCGCCGTAGCGTTTTCCATGGCCGCATTGGCACTGCTGCCGATCGCCGTACCGCCATCAGCTAATTGTTTTTGCCAGATATCACCTACATTGGCAGTTCCGCCCAATGCGATCGAATTTTTACCGTACGCTCTGGCTTCCCGTCCGACAGCGACGCTATTATACACCGTTGCCGTATCCTCTTTATTACCGGCAACCGAGCCGCGACCGATGGCAATCGTGTCACCGCTGTACGCCTGCGCCCCTTCGTTCGGCCGATCGTAGTTACCGCCGATGGCAATCGCACCGAGTCCTTTGGCACTTGCATTATTACCGAAGGCGACGGAGTCCACCGCCGATGCTTCCGAAGAGTAACCCATGGCGATCGCGTGATTCTTCGCTTTGCTGCTCAACCCGATAGCAACCGACCATTCGCCTGCTTTAATGTCGCTGCCTACCGCCACCGACTGCATGCCGGCTTTGGAACGGTTACCGACGACAACGGCATTTTCGCGGACTTCACTGTGGCCGCCAACGACAACGCTGTCCGTATCGTAGGCGTGGGAATCACTGCCGATGGCGACGACATAAGAACTGCCGCTACTGGTTGACCCTGTGCCCACAGTGACTTCGGAACCGATCGCGACGTTCTTCTGTCCCTGGATTTTCGCTTTATTACCGATAGCGATCGAGTCATTGCTGGTCTGGCCGCCTTTGTTGCCCGTTTCCGCTTCATTACCGATAGCGATCGCGTTGTCATACCAAGTTTTGCTCTTGGTACCGATGGAAATACCGTTTTCTTTCAGCGCGGTGGATTCCGTGCCGATCGCGATTTTATTCGGTTCGTTCCAACCTGTATACGCTTTCCAGCCGAGAGCGAGATCCCCTTTTGAATACGCTGCCGAACCTGTTCCGAGAGCGGTCGAATATTCTCCTTTTGCTATGGTCTTGAATCCCATAGCGACAGCGCCATTCGCCCCTGCGCTTGTTTCCGCGCCAATACTGATGGCGTTGATGGTGGGGTTCGCGGAGAGATCATAGTTCACATCCGGATCGATAGCGGATTCTTCAATGGCCTCTCCCGGATATTTTCTTGCTTCTATGGTCTTGCCCGTATTCACAGCAACGTTAACATAGTGCGCTGCCCCGTCCGCCGCATAAACCATATCCGCGGGGAAAAGAGCGCTCCCTAAAAGAACCGTCAGTACGGATGCCGCGAGTACACTGCCCTTGGCCCGGCCTGAGGTGCTTTTGACGTGCGAGTTTGCCATTTCTGAAGTCACGACCCAGCAGTTTTTGACCTTGCTCCAGATCAACTTATAAATTTTATTCATGCTTCCCTCCCACAACAAGCGATTGCTCTAATCGGCAATCCAATAATTCAATCATTTTTCTATAATCTTTTACATCACATTTATTATATATCATGCATATAGCAATATCAAATACAAACATGTTTCACAGCACCGATACCGACATGCTTCATAGCACCGATACCGACATGCTTCATAGCACTGACCGATTTCCAGCCGTCACGCGTCGTTTTCGCCCGCTGCACGCGTTGATAGGACGCCACGTATCTCCCAAGGAAACAAGCTGTCTTCACGGGAAAAGCATCCCACAGTAAAAAGAAATTCTATTATTCTTTGCGGAAGCTTTACAAAACAGAAAAAATATAATCTTTTTTAACCTTAATACAAACGGTCGCAAGCACGGAAAGCGACACGGTTTGCGAAACAAAGAGCGCGCCCGCGAGCAACGGTAAAAATTTCGCGCTGATGCGAGATGCTCTTTATCGTCTCCGCGCACGCGCTTTCCGTCCGTTTCGCGGATAATTTCCGAGAAGCGAGCGCGGCTTTCGTTGCTACGCCAACGCGCCTTAAAGCGTACATCTCCCATGCAAAAAAGATCACGACGCGTACGCGCCGTGATCTTTTTCTGTCGTAAACGGATGATTCTTTTTGTTACTGTTTTTTATTTTCCGGACTGCGCTTGGAGTGTCGCAAGCTTTTGCGTGATGGCCTTCATCTCGGCTTGCATGTCTCGGATCTGTTCGTCTTGCGCATCGAGTTTTTGCGTTTGCGCGTCCAGTTTTTGCGCTTGCTCATCCAGTTTTTTCGCTTGCGCGTCCAGTTGTTGCGCCATTTCGGAGCGGGTAAGTTTCATGTACTCATTGCCTCTCCCCACTTTCATGGAGAAGCCGATATTGAGCATGTTTTCGCCACCGCCGAACGAGCCGCCGACGCTGAACATTTTGCTTTCGTTCGGTCGGTAGAAGGCGCCGATCGCCAACGCGTGGGCTCCTTTGTAGTTGCCATAGCCGGCCGCGAAGTCCCATTTGTCATCCGGATCAAAGTCCAGCGGATGGAGTCCCGCCAACGCCGCCGCGCCCGCGCCGACGCGGTCAACACGGTTGCCCATGTCATATACGCGATTGTTCAACTCGGCAATGTTGGTCGTATTGGCGCCTACCTGTTTGTCCAAGGCGATCAGGTTCTGCCCTGCCGTGTTGCCGGCTTTGATGTAGTTACCGTCGTTTTCAATTCTTGTTTCGTTGTAAACGGTGCCGCCGGTGACAATGCCTTTATTGTCTTTCGCGACTTTGCCGTCCGTCTTGACGTTCAGCTTGTACTCGTTGCTGCCGTCTTCTTGCGCTTTGGCTTCTACGGTTACGGTGTCACTGTCCACGATGGTGTTTCGCGTGTCTTTGGTCGCGACGGTTACTTGCTGTTTTTTGCCGTTGCTGTCCGTAAGAGAAATCGTGGTCGTATTGTTGTCATTCTCTTCGCCTTTCAGCGTGTAGGTGGTGTCGGTATTCACTGCGCCCTTAAGATCTTTCAGGTCCACGCTGCCGGTGACTTCATTGCCCTTCGTATCTTTCACGGAAAGATTCAGCTTGCTCCCGTTGAGGGATAGCGCGTTGTTACCTTTCTGCAACGTCGTATCGGTCGCGGAAATTTTGTAGCTGCCTTTCGCGCTTCCCGCTTCGACTTTGATATTGTCGCCCGCTTCGATAGTGGTCTTGGCCGCCGCGATTTCCTGTACCGCTTTCAGCTGCGAGACGTTGACAGCGTCGGTATCTTTTGTGCCGGCGGCTACGTTGGTAATGACGTTTTTGCCTGCGTCAATACCTTTTGCGGTGACCGACGGACCGCCTTGCACGGTCAAGCCGTTATTATTGATCGTCGTGTTTCCGGCTTTGATGCTTCCGTTTTGGCCCAGATCGATATTCTCGGCAAGACTTACTTTGTAATTTTTGCCGCCCTCATTATTGGTTCCGTCTTCCGTAACGGAAATATTGGTTCCTGCTGCGACCGAGGTGTGTTTTTGCGCTTCCGTGCCCGTTTGGGTAATTTTATTTTCTACGGCTTTCAGCTGCGCGACGTTCACCGCGTCGGTATCGGCGGAGCCGGCCGCAACGCCTGTGATCTGACGGGTATATTTCTTTTCCTTATTGCCTACGGAAATCGCGCCCTTCGTCGCTTTCCATACTTCGGATGTGTTTTCTCCCGCTAAATAGCCGATGGATCCTTTCTCTCTGTCCGCCAGGCTGGAAGAGCCGATCGCGACGCCGCTTCTCGCTTTCGCCTTCGCGGATGAACCGAAGGCGATGGAATATTTGTTTTTCGCCTCAGCCCCAGGACCGAAGGCGATGGAGCCCTCTTGTTCCGCAATGGCTTCCTGTCCGATGGCTGTCGCCCAGTCCGCTGTCGCTTTGGACTCTGTGCCTACCGCAATGGATCCATAGCCTTCTACAAGCAATTTATTTCCCAAAGCAAGACCATACTGCTCACTACCTTGTATCGTATTGGCATGACCTACAGAAGTGGCCAACGTCGCGCCGTCCTTAATTTCGGAACTGGTTCCGAGAACTACACTGCCGCCGTTGACGGTATTTGTCATGCCGACCGCGACGTTAGCGTCGGACCCTCTGTCGTACAACTTCGTATACGTCCATTTTGGATTCCTTGGATCCGAAAGGTCTTTTTCGGCGGTGTAGCCGACAAGGTTCCCCACGCCGATGACGGTATTCTGCTCGCCCGCGACTTTGGTCAGTTTCCTATCCCAGTTCATATAATCCGTGCCGAATACCGCGTTATGCGTACCCTCGACTTCAAGGCTTTCTCCGACAACGATGCTGTTGTTTCTGCGGACGCCGTCGCTATCTCGCTTACCGCCCGTTAACGTGTTGTTGTTACCAATGACGGTACTGTTTACAGCTTCCGAAGTCGAGCCGATGCCGATAACCATGCTGTCAGCGGCTTTCGCTCCGTCGTTGTCAAAATTGGAGCCCGCCGCTTTTTTGTCACTGGTTACGGAGTAGTAATGAACCGCGCCTTGGGCCAATTTCCGGTCGATGGCTTTCAGCTGCGCGACGTTGACCGCGTCGGTATCGGCGGAACCGGCCGCAACGCCTGTGATCTGTCTCGTTCTGCCGGTAGCTTCATCCCCTACGGAAAGAGCCGCCATCTGACCCTGCCACGCGCCGACGAGATCGCTTACTTTTTTCTGCGCTGCATCATAGGCTTGCTGTTTTTGTTCACTGTCCGCTTTAAGCTGGTCATATTGAGCCTCTAGTTGCTGACCTTCTTCTTTGGTCTCGTATTGCTGAGTCTGGATCTTATGCAATACGATTTCCGCGTCTTCTACCGAGGTCTGCCATGCGGAGCGCGCGGCTTCCAGTTCTGCTCTGTATGTTCCGATATTCGTATCGGTCGTGATATCCGCCTCCGTCACCACTTTCTTTAATGACGGATCATATCCGTAGTCACCCTTGTCCCTTGTCGTATTCGAGAAAGAGCCGATCGCTACGGCATCGGTTATCGTGCTTTTGGCCCTGCTTCCTATCGCCACGGGATACTTGACCTGATCAAGCGTTTCGCTGCCGGCGACGGAATAGTGACCCATGGCGAGGCTTTCATAGCCCGTCGCATAGTTACGTAAACCAACACCGACAGACTTGGTCCCTAAAGCGTAGTTCGAGTTTCCGATACCCGCGGACTTGCGCCCTATCGTCGCATTACTGATGCCTAAAGCGCTGGACAAATCGCCGGACTCAACAACCCCGGTCGCCTGGTAGTCCTTAACGAAATTCAGATTATTTTCCGACCCTACCGCAACGGCTCCGTAACCGCTGATAAAGTTTCGATAGCCCACGGCAGAAGACTTTGTGCTTGCCGCTATATTGGCATATCCGAGAGCCGATGCGCTCTGTCCATCGGTGATATTTCGATACCCTACGGCGGAAGCTGCAATTCCGCCACTCATGTTTTCATACCCCAGTGCGGAGGAGTAGCCTCCCGCGCTGTGGTTTTTCGCACCGATTGCCACGGAGTAATCCCCGGCCGTCTGGTCTTCCCATTTTCTTTTAACGACATTGTATTTATTATTGTAAATCCCGATCGCCGAGCTGTTTTCAGCCGTCGCATAGTTTCTGAAGCCCAAGGCGGAAGACTGTTTGCCTGTAGCGATGTTGAGATATCCGAACGAAGATGATTTCTCTCCTTCCGCTTTATTCCAATATCCCACAGCGGAAGACAGACCACCTGCAGCTGTATTGAGATACCCGAACGAAGATGCCCCTTCTCCCAATGCTTTATTCTTCGTACCGATAGCGCTGGAAGACTCTCCTTTAGAAATATTCATGACGCCAATCGCGTTGGAATATTTCCCGGAGTCAAAGTCTATCCACTTATATCCCGGATTATCAAAGTCATATTTGTTATTTAAAGAACCGACAGCGACACTTCCGTATCCCTTCGCACGGTTTTCGGTGCCCAGCGCGGCGGAATATTTACCCAGTGCCTGCGCGGTGGAACCGACGGCGGTCGCTTTTTCTCCTCTTGCTTTAGCCTGATTGCCGACCGCTACGCCATAGTCGCCTGTAACGGCATTATCCCGTCCGACAGCGACAGGGTTGTAAATCGCCTGACCATCTTTATTCTTAACAAGATTCCCCTTGTCGTCCACACCGACTCGGTGTCCGTCTCCGATAGCCATTCCGTAACTGGCATAGACTTTATTTAGCCAGCCGAATACATTGGCGTCATTGCTGTAAACGATGTTTTCCGAACCGATGATGCGTCCGTTGTCGACATACCAGTCTGCGCCTTTGGTGGAACCGATGATATTGTGCTGGCCGATCACGTATAAATCAGCGCCTACCGTATTCGGGTTGCTGCCGGGTTCTTTGTAATCCGCGAGAGTATTGACCCTGTTTTTATCGCCCATGTAGTAACCGGTCGCGTCAATCGTATTTTCCGTACCAATCGTAAACGCCATATTCTGACTCGTATTATTGGGACGGCTGCTGTTTTTGATTTCATTTTTATACCCGATCGCGCCGGTGAACGAACCTTTCAGCGTATTTTCCCAACCGTGGACCAGCTGGTAAGCCGGAGACCACCCGCCCGCGTCATTTTTATCGCCCTGCAGGAGTCTGTTACCATGTCCGATAATGGCGGCATCCCGGTAAGAAACACTTGTCCCCTTCATGCTGTCCCATTCCGATGTCGGCTGGAAATAGTTCCCGTGACCGACGACAAGAACTCTCGTGCCGTCAAAGGACGTCCCGTCCTTTTTTGCTTGCGACACGATCTCACCGGAGCCGATAACGATATTGTCCTTGCCCGTCGTCTTGACGGACGGACCGATTGCGACGCTGTTTTCTGCCTGCGCGCCGTCATTGTTATAGTTGGAATCCGCGGTTTGGTTGCCGCTCTTTACCGAGACGTAATGTGTGTCACCGGCCGCATACACGCCGAACGCGACAGGCGCCGCCACCATGGCCGCTAAAAGAGCCGCCGTGACGCTTCGCCGCAGTCCTTTACCCGACGGGCTCTTGGTGTGCGACTTAGCGAGCTCGGAAGTCACCACGTAGGCTTCTGTCGCTTTACTCCAAATAATTTTATAAATTTGATTCATTCCGTGCTCTCCTTTCTAAATACCTTCCCCAATAACCCGCCAATGAGGTAATGCACCACCTCCCAAATCCGGCATCCATCTCGTTTGATATTCTGATGTATTACCTGACGCCATGTATAACCATTCGGTTTTATTATAGGTTAGTTGCAAGATGATTACCTCCTTAATTGTATATAAATATTGCATGTGCGAGCAGTTCCCATGACTTGATATCATGATGGTCTGTTCTCAGAGTTCAGTAAAATGTAAAGTACTTACCTTTATGACGACGAATTTTACGCATTTGCAAACCCAAGAATAAAAAAGAAAACAAAAAGGAAGGAACCCGTAACTGGTTCCTTCCTCTTGCGCCGCGACTATTTTGTTGCCATGAGTTGCTGCACTTGTTGTTTCAAAATTTCGATTTCGTTCTTCATTTCTTTGTTTTCTTGCTGCATGAATTTATTTTCTTGCTGCATCCTCTCATTCGCGGTTTTCAGACCTCTGATTTCGTTCGCCATGGCGATTTTTGAAGTGCTGATTCCCGTTCCCTCTCCGAACTTGACGGAAACACCCGCGTTCACCATGTTTTCACCGCCGCCAAACGAACCGCCGATGCTGAACATTTGATTTTCATTCGGACGGTAGAAGGCGCCGATAGCTA
>OKOR01000150.1_pt1 | contig 27684 bp, 27 predicted proteins | sample 1614771 | NCBI WGS metagenome assembly OKOR01 (sample SAMN04436970, study PRJEB24849) | human gut metagenome | biome: human gut; feature: NICU; material: stool | host: Homo sapiens | place: USA: Saint Louis, MO | collected 2010-03-22
GCTGGGAGAGCGCCTGCCTTACAAGCAGGATGTCGGCAGTTCGATCCTGTCATCGCCCACCATTTGAAAAAGAGACCGTGCGTCTCTTTTTTATTGCGTAAAATTCCGTTTGTCGCGCGGCTTTCCTACAGACGATAAAGATGTCATGACGTCAATTTTCCTTGACAAAAAGACGAATTTTACGTAAAATAGTGGAAGCTTTTACTCGGAGCGGTACTCAAGAGGCTGAAGAGGACGGTTTGCTAAATCGTTAGACGGTTTACCCCGTGCGTGGGTTCGAATCCCACCCGCTCCGCCAGTTTATTTATTCGACACGACGGTGTCTTTTTTTTTGCCCATAATTAAAAATTTCATGTAGAATATAAGAAATGAGCTGCCGAGATTTCGGCCAAGGAGGAAACCATGTTACTGGATGAACTGATCACCCGTCATAATCCGGAGAGTATCGCCATTCGAGGTCCCGAAAATGTCACGTATGGCCAATTGAAAGAACACATCGCGCGGTATCGCACCGTCCTGCACAAAAAGGGCGTGAAGCGAGGCGATCGTGTCGGTTTGTATGAACAAAACAGCCCTGCATTTATTTACATTTACTTCGCGATCGTCAGTCTGGGCGCGATTGTCGTTCCGATCAACTGCATGTTGACCGAAGCGGAAGTGGACTATATCGCCAAAGACGCGGGCTTGGTGTTGTTGGTCGCGCACAAAGAATTGCACACGGCGGCGCCGTTGCTTTTGGTGGCGACGTTTGTCGAAGAAGCGCAGGGCATCGCCGCAGCGGAATGCGTTCCCGCGGAAACGCAACGGGAAGATACGGATGTGACCACGTTCATTTACACGTCGGGCACGACCGGCCGACCCAAGGGCGCAATGCTTACACATCGCAATCTGGCGGAAAACGTCAAGCAGTTCAATGCGGTGTTGCCGCACGAGCCGGAGGATCACGTTCTTTGCGTGTTGCCGATGTACCATTGCTTCGGTTGGACGACTTGCGTCATGAATCCGCTTATCCGAGGGGGCAGCGTCGTTCCCGTCAACACGTTCCGTCCGGGCGAAATCTTGCAGGCGATCGAAACGTACGCGGTAACGGTATCTTTCTTAGTGCCGCCGTTGTACCATCTGCTGGTTCGCCTGGCCACGCCCGAACGGTTGAAATCGGTCCGTCTTTTCGTCTCGGGCGGAGCCAGCTTGCCCGAACCGGTCGCGAAAAAATTCGAAGAAATTTACGGTCGGCCGATTATCGAAGGCTATGGGCTTTCGGAAGCATCGCCGGTCGTTGCGGTCAATCCGGAAGAAAAACATAAATACTATTCGATCGGTCCGGCGCTTCCGGGCGTGCGCGTTAAAATTAACGGGTATGACGCGACGACGTATGAGCCGGGCACGATCGGTGAACTTTTAGTGCAGGGCGCCAACGTCATGCAGGGATATTGGCACTTGCCCGAAGCGACGGCGGAAGCCTTGCAGGACGGCTGGTTGCATACGGGCGATCTCGCTTATATGGATGAAGACGAGTATATCTACATCGTCGACCGCTCCAAAGATATGATTATCGTCAACGGGGAAAATGTGTACCCGCGCGAAGTGGAAGACGAAATCTATCGGTACCCGGGCGTGGCGGAAGTCGCGGTGGTCGGTCATCCCGACGGCTTGCGCGGACAATTCGTGTGCGCGTACATCGTGTTGCACGAAGACGCGGAACTCGATACGCAGGCCTTGCGCAAATATTTGGCGCAACGTCTTGCCGCGTTCAAATTGCCGCGCAAATACGTCGTTTTGGATGCGCTCCCGAAAAACAGCACAGGAAAAATTTTAAAACGGGTGCTGCAGGAAAGCGATACATTTTCCGGCGCGGAGTCGGACGATAAAAATAACGCGCAAAATGAGTAAAAAATAAAAAAACTGCCGTACGGCAGTTTTTTTATTGCGTAAATATATCTTAGACGAAAATTACGGATCTCGTTAAAAGCGGCCGAGCTCTTCCAGAGCCCCCGACCACATCGGCATATTCGCGAGAAATAGCCAAAAGAAAGCAATAATCAGGAAGGTGACCAAAAGTAAAAAGCCGATAAACGGAAACAGTAAGGTGCAGATGGCGCGCCCGAGACTGATTCCGTAATTTTTTTGCAACGCCGTGACCAATAGGAAGATCGTCCAGCACGTCACCACCAACGTGAGCGCGTCAAACAGCGGCGCATTGACGGCCGCCGGCAAGAAATTAAGGATCACGCCCAAGGCCGTCAGGGCATTGGGAAACAACGCGAACGGCAAGGCCTGCAAGAGCCCTTGCACGGTCCCTTCGCCGCCCAAAAGAGACGCGCAGAAATGCATGAGAGCGCCGCCGATCAAAAAATACAATGCGCCGCCGATGAGCGAGACGGCAAACGCGGCGCCCAAGGCGTTCGGCATCAGCCCGACCGAAGCGAGCGAAGTGATCAGCGTGCTCAGAATAAACACGATGACGGCTTCGCCTCGGGCATCGGTATGGGTGATACGATAAAACGCCCATTGCGGCCGCGTGATCACATCATAGAGAAGTTCCAACGCGTTACTGAGCATGGGGCGCCTCCCATTCGGTGCGAGCGCTTCCGCCTTCGCGACGAGCTAAGCTTCCGATGCTTTCACGAAACGCGCTGCGGAGCTCCGCGCCGAAGAGACGTTGCCAGGAAACCGAAGCGTCGTCGTATTCGTGCGTGGGCACGTCCGTCGCGGGCAAGCCGACGAGGTTGGCCGTATAATCGAGCGCGTCATAGTAATTGCCCATCTCGTCCACGAGACCGGCGGCCTGCGCCTGACGGCCCGTGAAAATACGTCCGTCGGCCAGTTCTCGAACCTGTTGCGGATCCATCTGCCGGCCGGTGGCGACGACGTCTACGAATTGTTCATAAATGTCATCGACCATGCCTTGCACGAGGGCGCGCTCCTCCGGCGTCATCGGGCGATCCGGCGAAAGAATATCTTTATGCGCGCCGGATTTGATTTTATCGTTGTTGATGCCGAGCTTGCCCATCAATTCTTCATAGTTCGTATAGCCGATGTACACGCCGATACTGCCTGTCATCGAGGACGGGTTGGCAAACACCCGATCGCCTTTCGCGGCGAGCCAGTACCCGCCCGACGCGCACATGTCGCCCATCGAAACGACCACCGGTTTACCGCTTGCTTTCAGCCGATCGATTTCGTCGCCGATTTCCTGCGATGCGGTGGCCGAACCGCCGGGGCTGTTAATACGCAATAAAACCGCTTTGGCTGCGGGATCCGCGGCCGCTTGGCGAATTTCTTTCATGAGTCGGCCCGAGGAGGCCGTTGTGCCGCCGCTGAAAAGGTTGGACGGTATATCGGCCGCGCCGACGATCGGACCTTCGACGCGGATCACAGCCACGTAAGCGTCACCGGTGCTGACCGCTTTTTTGGCAGGACGTGAAGGTTGTAAAAAAACAGCAAATACAATACATAAAAGGATGACGGCGCCGATCACCCAGCGCTTTTTCTTTTTATCCATGAAACCTCCTTAAAAACAAAACAGAAACAAAACAGATCAGTTTCATTTTAGCATACACAGTATTAAGCGCACGCAAAAAGAGATTAAGCATTGGTAAAAGCATTGCCGGCGTTCGTTTTCCGGTGCGCGCTACTATAGGAAATATGTTAAAATAACAAGATAGGCGATTAAGAAAATAATAATCGTGACGGAGTGAAGAGATGAAACGAATTTCAATGCGCAGTCTGCTGGTCGGGATCGACCCGGGCTCGTTATATACACGTGTGGTGGTGGCGGATGCTCAGCAGGAAATATCCGAGCCGTCGCTGGCGGCGGTAACCACGCAGGGCGAGGTTGTCGCGGTCGGAACCGAAGCGGCGATTCGCTTGCGGGCGGAGCCGCGCGGTCTTGTCGCGGTGCGACCGTTCGCGGGCGGCGTCGTGGCGCAGCAGGCCGCCGCGCAATTACTGTTACAATCGATTTTGGATAAAGTGCAACGCGGTGCCGTGACGCGGCCGACCGTGTGTCTTGCGGTGCCCTCGCTGGCATCGCAGGTGGCAGCCCGGGCATGGCTGCAGACGACGCGCAAAGCGGGCGTATTGGAAACGCTGCTGGTGGATCGCGGCGCGGCGACGGCGATAGGTACCGGTTGGGATCCGTCACGGGCGGAAGCGGTCGTTGCGGCGGATTGCGGCGCAGGATTTACGCTGACCGCGCTTTCCGGCGGCGGCTATCTCGCTAACGACTATTTGCCGGCCGGCGGTCGTGCTTTGAGCGCGGCGCTGCGGGCGTACTTGCGCGAAACCTACGGAGTGATGGTGGAGCCCGCTACGATTCAAACCCTCGTGCGTGAAGTGGCGGTCTGCGTGCCGAGCGTCGGTGAAACGCAGCAGGAATGCACGGGACGATTGTTGGCCGACGGCACATTGACAGAGTTTACCGTGACCTCGACGGAGTTATTGCCGCTCGTGCGTGAGGTGACAAATGTCTGGTTGCAACGTTTCCGCCGTTTGGTGCGCGGACTTTCCGCGCAGGCGCAGGCGGATCTTTTAGAAAACGGCGTACGCCTGACCGGCGGCTCGGCCTTGCTTAAAGGATTTGATTTGGCGCTTGCGGAAACGATCGGCATTCCCGTGCAGGTCGCGAAAGAGCCGTTCGGCACCGTGGCGCGAGGCAGTATGTTGGCGCTGAATCGGCGTGCGGAATGGCCGTATTTATTAGTCGGTGGCAACGTGGGGAGGAATGAATAGTGCGGGGAATGGAACGACGCACGCTGATTTGGGCGGTTGCCATCTTGCTTTTGATCGGTTTGGTCGGTTGGGCATGGCGGCACCGTGAGGCGGTGCCTTTTGTCACGCAACCGCTGGTCGCGGCTGCGACGCCGTTTGAATACGGAACGGCGCGTGTGGCGCAGGAGGTGCTTGCCGGCGCGACCATCTTGCGCGGAGCGGTAACAGGCTATGCGGAGCTGCAACAGTTGCGGGCGGAAAATGACGCGTTGCGCGGGGCATTGACGGCGCACCGTGAAATGATCGCGGAAAATGAGCGCCTGCGCGGTCTGTTGCAATTTGAAGCGACCTATCCGCAATACCAGGTGCTGGCCGCGCGCGTGATTACTCGTGATGACGGCGGCTGGACGCAAAGCGCGGTAATCGACCGCGGCCAAGCGGAAGGTTTGACGAAATATATGGCGGTGATGTTACCGCAAGGCGTGGTCGGATTTGTCAGCGATGTGTATCCGCATTCGGCGCGGATCCAATTTATTTTAGATCCTCGCACCGCGGTGGGCGGCATCGTGCAGCGCCCGCAGTCGCGCGTAGCGGCGCTCGTCTCCGGCAACGGTAACGACGTGGCGCATCCGGAAATGATTGATATCGTCAAAGAGGGCGATATCGTAGTGGGCGATGCGGTTGTGACATCGGGTTACGGCGGATTGTATCCCAAGGGACTTTTGATCGGTACGGTGAAAGAAATCGTGCCGGATCCTTCGGGTGTCGTAAAACGCGCCGTCTTGACCCCGGCCGTTGATTTCACCAAATTGGAAGAAGTACTGGTGATTTTGAACGCTTCTACCGCGGCCGCGCCGCTTGAGCAGATGCCGAATTTGGTTCCTGACGCGCCGCAGGAAGGAGTCAAGGGATGACGACGACCCGCTGGTGGGTAAGCGCGCTGCTTATTTTTTTCCTGCAGACGGCCGTGCTGCCGTTTTGGTGGCAGGCGGAAGTACGCCCCGATCTTTGGCTGGTAGCGGTTGCCCTGATTACGCTTTTTTACGGACCGCGGCACGGTATTTGGGTCGCTGCCTTGGCGGGAGTGATCGCCGATGTGCTGGCCGCCAATTTTTTCGGTCCGCATCTGGCGGGATACTTGCTGCTCGTTTTACCGCTGTGGCTCGCCTGGTCGCGCTTTCAGATCCGTTGGGAAATGTCGTTTCTCGCGGTGCTTGTGGCAAGTCTTTTCGCGGCGCTTGTATACTATTGCATTTGGTGGCTGGGGGGCATACCGATTAATATGACGCGAAGCTTCCTCGGCGTAGCGTTGCCGCAGGCGCTTTTGAACGCGCTGTTGGCCCTGGCGCTGCATCCGCTTTTGCGGCCGCGCCGCCAAGGAGATTGACATGCTGGAAAGTTTATATAAGAAAGTTACCGATCGTCGGTACAATTCGTTTATTTACGTCATCGCGGGTCTTTTTATGTTGCTCGTGCTGCGCCTGTTCGTGTTGCAGCTGATCGACGGGGAGCATTACCGAGAGCTCGCGGATGGCAACCGCATTCGGCAAATGACCATTCAGGCGACGCGCGGCGTCTTGCTCGATCGCAACGGCGAAATTATCGTCGGCTCGCGACCGGTCTATATCGTTTCGTATACGCCGCAGCAAAAACCGATGGATGCGGCGCTGGAAGCGCGCTTGGCAAATGTGTTGCAAATGACGCCGGCGGACATTCAAAAGAAAATCAAAGACCACGGCACGTCGTTCGGACCGGTTCCGATTAAAGTGGATATCGGTCCCGATATCGTGGCGAAAATTGAAGAGTACCGCGCCGAGTATCCCGGCGTGACGATCGAGGTACAACCGTTGCGTTACTATCCGTACGGATCGTTGGCGGCGAATGTCATCGGTTACGTCGGTGAAGCCGGTCAGGAAGATCGCAAACCCGACGGCAGCGAATTTGCGCCCGGAACGATTGTCGGTCGCGCCGGCTTGGAATTATATTACAACGATCTGCTGCAGGGGGAAACCGGCGGTCGGCAGGTGGAAGTCGACGCCACGGGGCGGCCGGTCAAAAATATTGAGGAAGCGCCGATTACGCCCGGTCATAATTTACGTCTGACCTTAGATTTACCGTTGCAGAGGGCGACGGAAGCGGCGATTTCAGAGCATCTGTCCGAGCTTGCGAAGTCGCATATTTGGCCGACAGGGGTAGCGGCCGTCGCGCTCGATCCGAATACGGGCGCGGTATTGGCGATGGCCAACTGGCCGTCGTTTAATCCGAATTCGTTTGCGGTCGGCATCTCGGCGAAAGAATGGCAAGATCTCAATGAAAACAGTTTGCGTCCGTTTGATGATCGCGTGGTCTCGGGTACCTATCCGCCGGGCTCCATCTTTAAGGTAATCACCGGCACCGCGGCGCTCAACGCGAAAGTCGTCACGCCGGAAGAACGGATTTACGATAACGGTCGGCACTGGCTGATTGATAAACGCAATGCGGCAGGCGAAGCGTTCGGCTGGATTAATTTCCAGGAGGCCATGGCCAAATCGGATAACGTTTACTTCTACGAATTGGGCAACCGTCTGGGCATCGACCGGATTTCCGAGATGGCGCGCGCGTTCGGTTTGGGCGAAGCGACCGGCATTGATTTATACGGAGAAGCGTCCGGGCTCGTAGCGACCGAACAGTATAAAAAAGAAGTATTTCATGACGACTGGTATTTGGGCGAAACGTTTGACGCCGCGATCGGGCAAAGTTTTAACTTGGCGACGCCGCTGCAAATGGCCTCCGTCGTCAGTCAGATTGCCAACGGCGGCACGCGGTACAAACCGTACCTCGTGAGTCGCATCAATCATTTGGACGGCTCGCCGTACCAAATCCATCAGCCGCAAGTGGCGGGACGGCTTGTCGTTCCGAAATCGGTACTCGATACCGTGAAACGTTCCATGTGGGCGGTTACGCAGGAAGGCGGCACCGCGGGCGCTTTGTTTCACGGTTATCCGATTGAAGTCGGCGGCAAGACCGCGACGGCGGAAACGGGCGACGGTCCGGATCACGCGTGGTTTGCGGCATTTGCGCCGTACGACCATCCGCAAATTGTGATCGTGGTGCTGGTGGAACACGCCGGCTACGGGATTGAGTCGGCGGCGCCGATCGTTAAACAAATGTTGGATGCGTATTTTCACATTCCGACAGCGAAACCATAGAAAGGAAACGGATAAATGGGGCAAATCATCACACTGGCATCCGGCAAGGGCGGCGTCGGTAAAACCGTAGTCACTGCGACATTCGGCGCGGCGCTGGCGGAACGCGGCCAACGCGTGTTGCTGCTGGACGGCGACATGGGTCTGCGCGACCTCGACCTGGTGTTGGGCGTCGAAGACCGCGTGCTGTTTGATATCTTTGATGTCGCAACGGGACGTTGCTTTGAAGAAGATGCGATTTTACATATCGCGCCGAATCTCGATTTCATGCCGGCCAGCCAACGCTATCGCTGGGAAGAGCTCGAAGGCGATGCGGTACTGACCGTGTTGGAAGATTTGCGCGACCGCTATGATTACCTCTTGGTCGACAGTCCGGCGGGCATCGGTAAAGGGCTCATGTACACGCTTGCGATGGCGGATCGGATTTTTCTCGTCGTGGAACCGACCTGGGTGTCGTTGCGAGATACCGACCGCGTCATGCACTATATGCATGAAGATCGGATGTTTCATTACGCGGTGATTTTCAATAATTTTCATAATGCGCAGACGCCGGGGTATTTGACGGCGGAAGAAATGGCCGATCAGATGCAGCCGGAACATCTCGGCGGCATCTTGCCGCATGCGCCGGAAGTCGTGGCGCAGTCCCAGGCGGGGAACGTCATGAACGTGGCGCAGTTGGGCGCGTTCGGCAAAGCGATGACGCAAATGGTGGATGACTTTTTAGCGGGACGGGAACGCAGCGTCGAAGAGTGGTCACGGTTTATCGATCGACACTACCGCGCGGGGGAAGGCAACCGCTCGCGCATCGCCCGTCGTCAATCGCAAAGCGCGGCATGGCGCCGGCGCCGAGGCTAGTATGGGTATCGAACGTTGGTGGCGCTCGACGGATCGGGCGCTGGTGTTGGTCACGCTGGCGTTGACGCTGCTCGGACTGCTCTTCATCGGATCGGCGTCTCATATTAATCAGGCGGGGCTTCATGTTTCGGATTACTTGGCGAAGCAGGCGGCGTTTTTGGTGGCCGATATCGCCATTTTCGTGTACTTGTTACGCTTTGACTACAGGAAACTCTACCGCTACGCACCGGCTTTATATGGGGCCAATTTAGTCGTTTTGATAGCGGTTATGGTGGTGGGTACGAGCGCGCTCGGCGCGCAACGTTGGATCACGATCGGGCCGATCAGTATTCAGCCGTCGGAATTTGCCAAAATCATTTATATCGTCTGTTTAGCGCGATTTTTGTGTCGGCCGTCGCTGGATTTGAAAAAATGGAGCGGACTTTTTTATACGGCGCTCTTTTTGCTGCCGCCGTTTGCGCTGGTCTTGCTGCAGCCGGACTTGGGCACGAGTTTGGTGTTCGGAGCGATTACGCTCGGCGGTTTGTATATCGCGGGCGTGCGCATGGACTACATTCGCAAAGTTTGCCTGGCGGGGCTTGCGGTCTTGCCGCTGGCGTGGTTTTTCCTGCTCAAAGAGTACCAGAAGAATCGTATTCTCGTGCTGTTTGATCCGGAACGCGATCCGTTCAATACCGGGTACCACGTGATCCAGTCGAAAATCGCGATCGGTTCGGGCGGTCTGATCGGTAAAGGTTTGTTTGCCGGCACGCAGAGCCAGCTGAATTTCCTGCCGGAAAACCACACGGACTTTATTTTCGCGGTGGTCGGTGAGGAAACAGGTCTGGTCGGCGCGTTATTGCTGTTGCTGTTGTACTTCGTGCTGCTGTACCGCGGCATTTGGATTGCCAGCACGGCCGCCGATCGGTTCGGGCGCTATATCGCGACCGGGATCGTGGCGATGTGGTTGTTTCAGATTTTCATTAATGTCGGGATGACGATCGGCATTATGCCGGTCACCGGTATCCCGCTTCCGTTCTTAAGTTACGGAGTCAGTTCGTTGACGCTTAATTTGTGCAGCGTCGCGTTGTTATTAAATATTTACCTGCGGCGCAAAACCGTTTTGTTTGATGCGTCCGCTTAGATAGGAGTCAGGATGTCTACAGTCAGCGTCTCGCCGTTTTTGCTCAATACCGTGCAAAAACCCGCGCGTTACATCGGCGGCGAATACAACAGCATCGTCAAAGATCACCGTCAGATGGCGGTGTCGGTGGCGCTCGCGTTTCCCGATGTGTATGAGGTGGCGATGAGCCATCTCGGTTTGAAAATTTTATATGAAGTGATTAATCGGCAGGAAGATGCGGTCGCCGAGCGCGTTTACGCGCCGTGGCCGGATATGGAAGCGGCCATGCGTCAAAACGGGTTGCCGCTCTATACGTTGGAAACTAAAACGCCGGTGAAAGAATACGATATTTTCGGTTTTACCTTACAGTACGAAATGTCCTGCACGAATGTGTTGAATATGCTCGATTTGGCGGGATTGCCGATCTGGAGCGAAGAACGTACGGACGATATGCCGCTCGTGGTCGCGGGCGGGCCGTGTGTCTATAATCCGGAGCCGCTCGCGCCGTTTATCGATGTCTTTTTTGTCGGTGAATCGGAAGAGTCGGTTGTCGAACTGGTCGATGCCGTCAAAGCATGGAAAGCGGCGGGGCGTCCCGACGGACGGCGCGGCCTTTTGGAACGCATGGCGCAAATTCCGGGCAACTATGTGCCCGCGTTTTATGATGCGCATTACGATCGCGCGGGGAATTTCGCGCGGCTCGTGCCGAATACGGCGGCGGCGCCGGCGAAGGTGCGAAAACGCGTGGTGGAAAATGTGGACGAGCTGCCCGTTCCCTTGCACCCGATTTTACCGCATATCGAGTCCGTGCACGATCGCGCGGTGCTCGAACTGTTTCGCGGCTGCACGCGGGGCTGCCGGTTTTGTCAGGCGGGCATGATTTATCGTCCGGTGCGGGAAAAAACGCAGGAGCAGTTGCTTGCGATCGCGCGCGAACTGATTAAAAACAGCGGCTATGATGAAATTTCGCTGATGTCGCTTTCATCGGCTGACTATTCGCAGCTCGCCTCGCTGGTCGACGCGTTGTTCGCGGAGTTCGCCGATCGCGGCGTGAGCATCAGCTTGCCGTCACTGCGCATCGACAGTTTTTCCGTCGATATCGCGAAAAAAGTGCAGCAGGTGCGTAAAAGCGGTCTGACGCTCGCTCCGGAGGCGGGCACGCAGCGCCTGCGCGATGTGATCAATAAAGGCGTGACGGAAGAAGATTTAATGCAAGCCTGCACCAACGCGTTTGCGTCCGGCTGGAATCGCGTGAAGCTATACTTTATGCTGGGCTTGCCGACGGAAACCGATGAAGATTTAGCGGGCATCGCGGAACTCGGTTACCGCGTGAGCGATCTGTACCGATCGATCACGGGCCGCATGAACGCGCATGTCACGATCAGCGTATCGAGTTTTGTGCCGAAACCGTTCACGCCGTTCCAATGGTTCGGCCAAATTCCGAAAACGGAAATCGAACGGCGGCAACAGTATTTAAAAAGTCAAATCAAAAGCCGCAATATTCACTACCGCTACCACGATGCGCCGACCAGCTTGCTGGAAGCGGTCTTGGCGCGCGGTGATCGGCGCGTTGCGCAAGTCATTTACGCCGCGTGGAAGCAAGGCGCGAAATTTGACGGCTGGACGGATTGGTTCAAGCCGGAATACTGGGACAAGGCGTTTCAAGAGACCGGTATCGATCCGCGCTACTATGCGGAGCGGCAACGTGATTTCAATGAACCTTTGCCCTGGGATCATATCGATTGCGGCGTGACGAAAGATTTTCTGCACCGCGAATGGCGACAGGGCGTGAACGCCGCGCTGACACACGATTGCCGTCGCCTCTCCTGCGCGGGTTGCGGCGTCTGCCCGCAGCTCGGCGTCAGCGTACTCGACGGAATGGAGGGAAATCGTGCCAAGACTACGTTTATCTATCGCGAAAGATGAGCCTTTGCGTTTTTTAGGGCATCTTGATTTTATGCGCTCGATGGAACGCGCGTTGCGCCGCTCCGATTTGCCGATCGCGTACTCGGAAGGCTTCCATGCGCATATGAAAGTCAGCTACGATTCCGCGCTCGCGGTCGGCGTGACGGCCGATCCGCTGTACATGGATGTTGAATTGAGCGAAGACGTGCCGTATGAAGACGCGGCGCACGCGCTGGCGGCCGCATTGGCGCCGGGCGTGCGGTTGACGGCGGGTGCGTATATCGAACAGCGCGCGCCGAAACTGATGGCATTGATCAATTATGAGCAATACAGAGTGACCGGTCCGCTTACGGCGGCGTTTAGCGATGCGCAATTTCAGGACGTTTTGACGCGCTTTAACACGGCGACGACGATTCCCTATACGAAAGTCACGCCGAAGAAAACGCGGCAACTTGATGTGCGCAACATTGTGCCCGAACCGTTGCGCGGCCGGATCGAAGACGATTTTGCAACCGTTACGGTCGGCCTTTGGCGCACGCTTGCCGGCAGTATCAAACCGACGGAACTTTTTGAGATCTTGGCGAACGACTTCGGGTTGCCCGTTGCCGTGGGACAGTGCCTGGTGTCGCGTGTGAAGGTGGCGCGCCGTACAGAAGACGGCACGTATATTTTGCCGCTCGATGCGGCGGCGCAGGAAAAATTATGAGCCGCTTACTGGTGAATACGACTCCGCGGGAGACGATTATCGCGGTGACGCAGGGAAATGATCTGACGGATCTGGTGATTCAACCGACCGACGGGGAAGCACTGCTGCATCGTATTTATAAAGGAGTCGTCAAAAATGTGGTCGCGGCGCTCGATGCGGCGTTTGTCGACATCGGTACCGGCGAAAACGGTTACTTGCCGCTTCTCGGCGGCAAATCGCGCGATCTCGAAGGACATAAAATCAGCGTCGGCGCGCGCGTGCTCGTGCAAGTGACGAAAGAAGCGCGCGGCACGAAAGGTCCGATGCTTACGACCAAACCCTCGCTGGCGGGACGGTATGCGGTGCTTTTAACCAAAGGCCGTTACGTCGGCGTTTCGAAACAAATACAGGAGGCGGCGGAACGGGAACGCTTGCGCGGACTCGTCGGCGCCCAATTAGGCTCGGGAGACGAGGCGTGCGGTTTTATTCTGCGGACAGCAGCACAAGGTGTGGATGCGGCGGAATTAACGCATGACCTCGCGTTCCTGCGGCGCACCTGGGAAAGTATCCGGCGGCGGGCGAAGATCGCATCCGCGCCGGCGTGTCTTTACCGGGAGGCGGATATTGTGTTGCGCGCCGCGCGCGATTACGTGACGCCGTCGACCGAACAGATTATCACGAACGATCGCGCCGCGTATGAACGGCTTGTCGATTTGGTTTCCGAACAGCCGCAAGTGGAAGTGTCCTATGTCGCGGCGAATGATTTGCTCGTGCAGCACGGCATTCAGGACGCGATCGCTCCGTTGCTCGAACGCCGCGTGGAGGTGGCGGGCGGCGCTTACATCGTGATTGATCCGACCGAAGCGCTGACCGCGATCGATGTCAATTCCGGAACATTTCGGAGCGGACACGGTCGGGACGATTTGGCGTTGCGCGTCAATCTCGCCGCGGCGCAGGAAGTGGCGCGACAGATTCGCTTGCGCAATATCGGCGGCATGATCATCGTTGATTTTATTGATATGCAGCGCAAAGAAGATCGCGAACTCGTGCTCACAGCATTGCGGGCGGCGGTCAAAGAAGATCGCGTACGCACGACGGTCGTGGAAATGACGGTGCTCGGACTGGTCGAGATGACGCGTCACAAGACCGGACCCACGCTGCAGGAAAGTCGCTATATGCGTTGTCCGGAATGCGCGGGTACGGGGTACGTGATGACGGCCGCCGCGATCGTGGAACAAATCACCGAAGAGCTGCGGCAAAAAGCAGAGCGGGGATTGGCTGATCGCGTACTGGTGCAGGTGCATCCGGCGGTCGCGGATTATTTGCGGGAGGAAAATCTGGCGGCGCAATGGCAGACCCGCTTTCATAAAGAATTTATCATCGCGACGCACCAACGGCCGTCGCGGACGCAGTACCAACTTGCGGCGGCGCCGCAGGAGGACTAGCGAAAGGAGTCAACATGCGTTTACGAAGAAAACCCTGGATCGATGAAGCGATTCTCGACTACGCTGATTTTTTATCGATCGGCTGGCCGGAAAATTGCCGCGGGTGCTGGCAGGACATTTTCGCGCGCGGTGAACGCCCGCTGTGGGTCGAACTCGGCACCGGCAAAGGGCAATTTATTGCCGGCTTGGCGGCGCAGCACGAAGATGTGAACATCATCGGTATCGAGTTGCAGCGCGGCGTACTCTACTACGCCGGACAGAAGGTAGCGGCGGCGGAGCTCGCCAATGTGCGCCTGGTTGAAGGTGATATCAGCGAACTGTTAGACGTGTTCGCGCCGGGCGAAGTCGATCGTTTTTATCTTAATTTTTGTGATCCGTGGCCGAAAGCGCGGCATGCCAAACGTCGGCTTACCCACCGCGGCTTTCTCGAAAAATATGCGACGCTCTTGGCGCCGCAGGGTGAAATCCATTTCAAGACGGACAATCACGATTTATTTTACTTTTCCATCGAAGAGTTTCAAGCGCTCGGCTGGACGCTGCGCGATGTGACGGACGATTTGCATCAAAATGAACCGGCGGAAAATGTCCGCACGGAATACGAACAGAAATTTTCCGCTAAAGGGCAACCGATTTATCGTTTGGTAGCTGTAGTTCCGGAGAGGAAAGGCCATGACGAAGAGAACGCGTAAGCAGAGCCGACGGAGCTTTTGGGGCGCGCTCGGTCACCGACTTCATCTGCGCAAGTTCGGCTACGGCGATTGGTTTTTCGTCGTGGTGCTGTTTTTGCTGATCGTAGGCACGGTGAATGTTTTCAGTTCCACTTTTTATATGAATTTGCGCAGTTCCGCGGGGATCGCCTCCGATCTGTTTCGCCATGCGTTGTTTTTAGCGCTCGGCGCGATTTGCGGCGGTCTGGTTTACCGGTTTAATTACCAGAACCTGCGCAAGAGCATGACGCTGTGGATCGGGATCACGGTGCTGATGTTGCTCCTCGTGCAGGTGGCGGGACTGACCGTTAACGGAGCGCGCCGGTGGATCGCGCTGGGCGGATTTACGTTCCAACCGTCGGAAGTGGCGAAACTCGTCGGCATTATGTGCACCGCCTCCGGTCTTGCGCTGCGTGTTGAGCGCGGCGAGCCGGTGCGGCTTTGGCAGTCGCTGGGCGGCGCGTTGGGAGCCGCCGGAAAACAGCAGTGGAAACGCATGAAGATCTTTCTTGCGGAATGGCAGCCGCTGCTGTGGCCGTTGGTGTTCGGCGCGCTCATCTTTCTGCAGCCGGACTTCGGCACCGTGATTTTGGTCTTGGGCGTGCCGCTTCTGCTGTATTTTTTGGCGGGCTTGCCGCAGCTGGAAATTGTCGGTACGTTGATCGCGGCCGCGATCTTGTTCGTCGCGGGCGTTATCGCCGCACCGTATCGCATGCAACGTCTTATCGCCTGGTATGATCCGTTCAGCTACGCGCGTGATCTCGGATACCAGGTCGTGCAAAGTATTATTGCCGTCGGTTCCGGCGGATTTTTGGGACAAGGTTTCGGGCAGGGCTTGAGTAAATTCGCGTACCTGCCGGAGCAACACACGGACTTCGCGTATGCGGTCTTCGCGCAGGAAGCCGGATTTTGGCTGGCGGTCTTTGTTCCGCTTGCTTTTCTCGCGCTTTTATTTACCGGCTTTAAAATCGCCGGCCGCGCGCGCGACCACTACAGTTCGTACTTGGTCTACGGACTGGTGACGTTGCTGGTCGGGCAAGGGTTGTACAATACCGCGATGACGCTCGGCGTCTTACCCGTCACGGGTGTGCCGCTGCCCTTTATCAGTTACGGCGGTTCCGCGATGGTCGTGAATTTGATTTCCGTCGGCATGATTTTGGGCGTGGAACGCAAAACCCGCGAGCTGGAGGAGCGGGAAGCGCATTGGGCCAAAGTTCGCGCGCTTTCGGAAGGAATCGCGCCGAATCGGCGCTGGCAGCCGCCGCGTTGAAATGTATTTGGCAAGCTTTTTAAAACTTGCTATACTGATGCGTAGTATCTCTTATTCAGTCCTGTGAGTCGGAGCAGGTCCGGCGCAACATCCGAAGCTCTCTGTGCACAGAGAGCTTTTTTCATGAAACGGGGAGACCAATGAAAAAATATGTGGACGTAGACGAGAAATTACCGATTTGGGAAACGTTACCCCTGAGCATTCAGCATTTGTTCGCCATGTTCGGCGCGACGGTGCTCGTACCGTTTTTGCTGAAGGTTGATCCTTCGATCGCGCTTTTGATGAACGGGATCGGCACGCTTTTGTACATGGCGATCTGTAAGGGGCGCTTACCCGCGTACCTCGGTTCGAGTTTTGCGTTTATCTCGCCGGTCACCCTGATCGTTTCCATGGGGCTCGGTTACGGCGCCGCGCAGAGCGGCTTCATCGTTTTCGGTCTGTGTTTCGTCTTGCTGTCCTTTTTAGTGAAAAAGGTCGGTGTCGGCTGGATTGATACTTTGTTCCCGCCGGCGGCGATGGGCGCCATCGTTGCGATCATCGGTTTGGAATTAGCGCCGAGCGCGATGAATATGGCGGGACTGGTCGGCGACCCCATTCCGGGGGTGGATCCGCAACTGGCCGTGATCGTTTCGATTTTCACTTTGGTCGTGACCATTTTGGTATCTTTATTCGGTCGCGGTTTTTTGGGCGTCATTCCCGTGCTGATGGGCGTAGTCGCGGGATATATTCTCTCGCTCTTCCTCGGTATCGTGAATGTGGACGCGATCACGGCGGCGCCGTGGTTCGCCGTGCCGACGCTGTATATGCCGGAATGGAACTGGCAGGCCATTATCATTATTTTGCCCGCAGTCTTTGTCGTTTTCGCCGAACACATCGGACACCTTGTGGTGACGAGTCATGTCGTCGGCCGCGATTTGATGACGGATCCGGGACTGTCGCGCTCGCTTTTGGGCGATGGTCTCGCGAATATTCTCTCCGGTATCGTAGGGGCGACGCCGAATACGACGTACGGTGAAAATATCGGCGTCATGGCGATCACGCGCGTCTACAGCGTGTGGGTCATTCGCGGCGCGGCCATCATCGCCATTCTCTGCTCTTTCATCGGCAAAATTTCCGCGGTCATTCACGGCATACCGACCCCGGTCATGGGCGGCGTCTGCATCCTTCTCTTCGGTATCATCGCCACCACCGGTTTGCGCATGCTGATCGAACAGAAAGTGGATTATACGCAACCGGAAAATCTGATTTTAACCGCGGTCACGCTGATTACCGGCCTTTCCGGCGCGGTGTTGAACTTCGGTCCGTTCCACTTGAAGGGAATGGCGTTGGCGACGGTCGTCGCGATGGTGATTGCGATCGTTCTGCGCTTGTTCCGCGGCTTTCGTCCGCAAGAATAAATAAAAAACGCACTGCGGTGCGTTTTTTATTGTCCGGAAATACTTCCCGGACGTTGTTTGTACAGGGTTCATATTCGCGTATAAAGCACGTCAAAGCGATGTTTTCATGCCTTTGGTATAATTACAGAAAAGGAGGCATTATTGATGCGAAAATTACCCGTTTTGACATTGGGATTGACCTTTGCCGTTACCGCCGCGTTTGCGCAGGCGGGACCGAGCAATCATAGATTACTGCCGCCGTTACCGCCGTTGCCACAACAACATGCAGAGACCTACGCGCCGGTGGTCGTAGTCGCGCCGGAAGCGGTCGCGACGCCGTCTGCTGAAGCGACTGTAGTGCAGGCGGATAATCAGATCCGTTGGGTCATGGCGGTCGACTTCATGACAGTCGAAGTCCGCATGGCGAAACCTCTTCCCGCGGACATGACACAGCCGGACGCCGTCGCACTCGCGCAGCGGAATTTCCACATCAGCGATAATGTGAAAATTATTTCCGCGCCGTTGCCGGTGCCGGGCGAAGATAAGCTGTATCGCTTGCGCGTGGACGGATTTTCACCCGAGACGCTGTACCGCATCCGTTACCAGGATGCGGAGGAACAGACATTCCGTACCTATCGCAATGATCGCGAAATGAGCGAACATTATAAAAACCGTTACGGCGACTTTTTCTAAGAAATAAAGGAAAAGCGCAGTGAACGGCGAAATAAGTCACTAACAGAATGCTTTGAGGAGGCGGTATCGTGAAAGATTATGCAGGTTCTCAGATTCGTAATGTGGCGGTCCTGTCGCACGACGGGGCAGGTAAAACAGCCGTGGTCGAAAATTTGCTCGCAACGACCGGAGCGATCGAAGGTGTCGGCACAGGCGCCGATAATAAACATGTTCTCGATTTTGAGCCCGAAGAAATCAAACGCAATGTCACGATTCAATTGGGGATCGCGCCCTGCGAATGGAAAGGTTACAAGCTGAATTTCATCGATACTCCGGGCTACGGTGAATTTTCCGGTGAAGTGCGGGCGGCCTTGCGCGCGTGCGACGGCATCCTCATTATCGTTTCCGCCGAATCGGGCGTCGAAGTGGACACGCAGCGCGCGTGGGATTACGGTGACGAACTGGCGCTGCCGCGGATGATTTTTATCAATAAAATGGACGCCGAACAGGCGAATTACGACAAGACCCTTGCCGAAATGCGCGAACGTTTCGGTAAAAGCGTCATGCCGTTGCACTTGCCGTTGGGTGAAGGCAAAGATTTCCACGGCATCATTGATATCGTGAAAATGAAAGCGACCGTTTGGGAAAACGGTCAGGAAACGGAAATTGATATTCCGGAAGAATGGCAGGCGCGCGCGTCGGAAGTACGCGACATGGCGATTGAAGCGGCCGCGGAAGGCGACGACATTCTACTGGAAAAATATTTGGATGGCGGCGAACTGACGGTCGAAGAAATTCGCCTCGGTTTGCGCGAAGGCATGAAGAGCGGTCGCGTTGTGCCGGTCATGATCGGCTCGGCGCTGGCGAAAATCGGCTTGGATAAAATGCTGGATCGCATTATCCGCTACATGCCGGACGCTTCCGCGCGCACGATGGAAGGCACGAATCCCAAGACGGAAACGAGCGTCACGGTGCATGCGGACAATCCGTTCAGCGCGTTTGTCTTCAAGACCGTCATCGATCCGTTTGCCGGTAAATTATCCTACATTCGGATTATCTCTGGCACCTTGCGTGAAGGCGACAAGCTGATCAACCAGACGCAGGATCTGACGGAACGCTTTACGAAAATGTACACGACCGTCGGCAAACAGCAGATTCCGTTAGCGCAGGCGACGGCGGGCGACATCATCGCGATCCCCAAACTCGAAGCGAAAACGGGCGATACTTTCTCCGACGCGGGTTTCCCGGTTGTATATGAACCGGTGCGTTTCCCGAAATCGCTGTACATCGTAGCGGTCGAACCGGAAAGCAAAGGCGATGAAGAAAAACTCGCCGCCGGCTTGCTCCGGTTGGCGGAAGAAGACCCCACCTTTGTCACGCAAAAAGATCCGGAAACGCGGCAGACTTTGGTGTATTCAATGGGTGAAATTCATCTGCAGCATAATCTCGGCAAACTTGAACGCAAGTACGGCACCAAAGCGCGCGTCGTCGAGCCGAAAGTACCGTATCGGGAAACGATCCTGGGCAAGGCGGAAGGCGAAGGTAAACACAAGAAACAAAGCGGCGGTCATGGTCAATACGGTCACGTCTTCCTGCGCGTCGAACCGACGACGGAAGACTTTGAATTCGTTGATGACATTTTTGGCGGCGCCGTACCGCGTCAATATATTCCAGCGGTCGAAAAAGGCGCGCGGGAAACCTTGGCGAAAGGCATGATCGCGGGCTATCCGATGATCGGCGTGCGCGTCACGCTCTACGACGGCTCGTATCACTCGGTCGACTCGTCGGAAATGGCGTTCAAAGTAGCGGCCTCGCTGGCGCTGCGCAAGATTATTCCGCAGGCGCAACCGATATTGTTGCAGCCGGTGTACAACGTGAACGTATTCGTGCCCGATGAATACATGGGCGCGATCGTCGGCGATCTTTCCGCGAAAGGCGGCCGGATCCTCGGCATGGAACCGGGCGAGCGCGGCGGCGAATCCGTGGTGCGCGCGCAGGTCGCGTTGGGCAAAATGTTCTCCTACGTGACGGAACTGCGTTCGCAAACGCAGGGGCGCGGCACGTTCAACATGGAATTTTACCAGTACGAACAGGTGCCGTTCCAAGAAGCGCAGGAAATCATCGACGCGTACACGGCAGAAAAAGAAGAATAAGAAACAAAAAAAGACCGCTGCGGCGGTCTTTTTTATTGGTTCATTTATTTTATTTGCGGTAAAAAGCACAGGAGAATAAAATCTGTCATGAAAAGCGTGTGCTGTCTGTCCTTGTCGGCGGTCGGTTTACCCCGTATAGTTGAGTAAAGAAACGGTAAATTTTTACGAAAAGGGGTAGTATTTATGCATCGACGTATGACCGTGGCGGCGCTGATGGCGGCCGCCGCATTGATTTGTTTTGTGTACCTGCGCATTGAGGTGCCGATGGCCTTCGGCCTGACCGGTAAAGTCTATTTCGGCTATACCTTTATTTTGATCGGAGCGTTACTCACCGGTCGTTGGTACGGCGCGCTCGCCGGCGCCGTCGGACTGACGATGGCAGATCTGCTGGCGGGTTATATAACGAGCGCGTTGCCGACGTTTCTGTCGTTTGCGGTGCTCGGATACCTGGCCGGCGCGGGTGCGGATTGGTGGCGAGCGCGCTACGGGGAAACGAAATGGATGGCGCTGACGGTTTCGGCGGTGGCGTTCACGATTTTCGCGGTGGTTGAACCGTTGATTCGCTCGACATTCAAATATTTTGTGCTGGGCTATCCGTTCCCGATGGCGGTCGGTTCCGCCGGTAACGTATTCATTGCCAGCCTCCTGTGCGCGCCGGCGACATTTATTCTGTTGGCCGTTTTGTATCCCGCCGTGCGCCGCGCTTTGCCGGAATTGACACAGGCGCTGATTCGCGATCGCAGTAAAATGCAAAAAAGCGCCGCCGCGACGACACGTATCTGAAAAACATTTTTAACGTCCTCTTAAACGCTTTATGAAACGCGTGTGGTACGATGACATAAAGCGATGAGATCGCAAAAGGAGGATACTATGAAACGAATCGGTTGGTTAGTCATGGCCTTGCTGGTGGCGTTCGCCATGCCGGCGGTAGCGCAGGCGCAAGCTCTCGGCTACATAATGCAGCGCGCGCAGATCGTTGAAGTGAAAGACGGCGGCGTGCTGACGGTACAAGGTGAAAAGGAAAAAGCGCAAGTTCCGACGCAAGGTATTCGCGTCATGGATGCCGCGACGGGCGAATTCGTCGCGGCCGATAAAGTCGCGTGGAAAAAGGGGGACGATATCCAATTTTTCACGCGAGCTGCGGACAAAAAAGAGGCGGCTGAGAAGCCGGCCTTGCTGGTTGCGCATCCGGACAGCAAGTACGCGGTAGATTTGGATTATTTTGCGAAAAACGGCAGCGGCGCTCATGAACGTTTGGTACTCCTCAGCGTACCGGACAAAGTGACCGATCTTACGGGGCAGGCGGTTTCGACCAAGTATGTATTAGGAAATCCGCTGCTTGCGCTTTACACGACAGCGACGTTGAGCCTTCCTCCGCAGACGAATCCGGAAAAGGTTTGGATCTTCGGCAGAGTCACGATGGAGACGCCGGCCGACTCCGCGGACACGGCCAAAGCGGACGCAGACAAAATCGATCTCGGCACGGCGAAAACACTCGCTGACGGCACGCAAGTGTATGCCTTGCGCGACGCGTTGACGCAAGCGGGCGCCGACATCGGTTGGAATGATGCAACGCGCACTATCAGTGTGACGCGTGATGCTAAGGTCGTGGAAATCGTCTTGTATCCGGCGGCCGAACAGGCGCAAGTTATGGCGAACGGTGAAACCTCGACCGTCGATCACATTGTGGTGGAAGACGGTACGACCTATGCACCGGCGCAGGTTTTGGAAACCATTTGGCGGGCCTTGACGTCGGCAGACAAATAAAAAAACAGGCATGCAAAAAGCACCTCGCGCGAGGTGCTTTTTTATTATCTGAAAAGATAATTTTTTACTCTGACTTGGTAATGCGTTCCCCTTTATTTATTGTCCAACACGGCGCGCGGAATCGGATACGGATAGCCGTACACCAAATCCCAGCTGGCAAGAAAACCTTCGCGCAGCAATAAATTGTACGCGTCGGTATTGGCGAGATCGAGTCGGCCCCAAGGGGCATCTTCTTTGAGTTTGACGTAGACGCGATCCAGCGGCTCATTATTCATTTTGCGATACCAAATCCGATCGACACGCGCAATCGAGTTCGGATCGGTCACCGGTAAAACCGTCACCAGGTCGATGCGCCACATCACGCCTTCCGGCGTGAATTGCAAAAATTTCAGTGACGCGTTGTCCTGATAGACGACCACGTTATCATGGGCAACAACGAAAGGATATTCGGGATTTCCCTGCCAGGGCTCATTTGCCGCTTGCGCGCTTGCACCGACCCAAAGCAGCGCCGCCAGCACTACGCCCGTCCATTTTGAAAAATGACGCATAATATCTCCTTTTTGGCTATGAAAATTTGCTTTTTCTTTATTGTAACCTTACCCGTATGAAACGGCAAGTTCCGGTGCGAGCTGTCTGCCGGTGGTATAATACAAGTGAAGCCGCGTGATCTGTATTATTTGTCGCCCGGACGCGGCGCCGGTGGCGGCGGTTCACACAAAGGAGTGAAACGTATGGAGAAAATGGAAATGTTGCGTCAACTGACCGAGCAAATCGATATGGAAAAGGTACAGGACCTGTATCGCCGTTTTAAAGCCGGCGAAATCAATCAGGCGGATTACGAAGCGCAAGTTCGTTCCCTGGTTGAAACGGTCGGCGCGAAAGTAACCGGCGCGCCGCTCACGGAAGAACAGACGCAGGAAATGACGCAAATGGTTATCACATCGGGACAGCAACTTGGCGCCGCACTCGGTAACAACGAGACTTTGAACAAGTTAAAAGACTTTTTGCCCTAAAGGAAAGGGCTTATAATTTGCTCAGCAGTACCCCCCCTGAAAAACGCACGGTCGCGGCCGTGCGTTTTTGTGTGCTCATTTTTATAAATGAAAAAAGCGCGACATCGTCGCGCGTATCTTCATGGCGGAGAGGGTGGGATTTGAACCCACGAGACGGGGTTGCCGCCTACCTGATTTCGAGTCAGGCTCCTTCGGCCAGCTCGGACACCTCTCCCTATCGTTCGGCACATCTGCACCAAACGATAAAAATATTTTACCATAACGGTAAGAATCAAGTCAATTTTTGTTTCATGGCAGCGTAATACGGCCGCGCTTTCATTTGGCGTCAGCGCTTTTGGCGGCGCGGCGGGCGCGGAAGAAATCTTTCATTTTTTGCCGGCATTCATCTTCCAACACACCCGCGCGGATTTCGACTTGGTGGTTAAGCGCGTCATGATCCGCAATGCGAAAGATGCTTTCAACACCGCCCGCTTTGCTGTCGGCGGCGCCGTAGACAAGCCGCTTGATGCGGCTGTTGACGATCGCGCCCGCGCACATCGGACACGGCTCGATCGTGACGTAGAGCGTGCAGTCGGAAAGCCGCCAGCGTTGCAAGTTTTTGCAAGCTTCCCGCAGCGCGATCATTTCCGCGTGCGCGGTGGCGTCGGGAATGGATTCGCGCAAGTTGTAACCGCTGCCGACCACCTTGCCGTCACACACGACAACGGCGCCGATAGGAATTTCCCCGACGGCCGCGGCGCGATCCGCGAGCGCCAGCGCTTGGCGCATAAACTGTTCGTCGCTCAAAGCAGTCCTCCCAAAGGCAGTACATACAATTGAATGGCAAGCCACTGCAGGATGCTTCCCGCCAACACGCAGGCGTGCCAGATAACGTGCTGGTAAGGAAGCTTTTGCCAGAGATAAAAAATACTTCCCAATGTATAGACGACGCCGCCGGCGAGCAATAAATGAATCGCGGCGGGCGGCAGGGTCGCGGTCAGATCCGGCCACATGACGACGGCGAGCCAGCCCATCGCCAGGTATAAAAGCGTGGAGATCGTTTTGAAACGCCCCGCGTAAAAGACTTTGAAAACGATCCCGACGATGGCGATTCCCCAAATGACAATACTCCAGGTGAAACCGCCGCGGTTGGGCAGCGCGATCCACAAAAACGGCGTGTACGAGCCGGCGATCATCAGATAAATCGCGGCATGGTCAAAGCAACGCGCCACTTTGCGCGCCAAGGGCGCGGCGAATAAACTGTGATACACGGTGCTGGCGGTGTACAACGCGACCGCGCACAGACCGTATACCCAAAGAGCGGCATGCGCAAGCGGCGCGGCGTGGGACTGCCAAAGCGACCAAACGCCGAGTCCGAGCGCGATAATACTTATGATGATGCCGAGCGCATGAGTGACAATATTACCGATTTCCACGCGAAGTTCACGTGTCATGGAAACCTCCGCCAAAGAAAACTGTGCCTTCCGAATGTATATGCTGCCGCCAGCGAGGCTCTGTCGACACCATCGTTACTCGTCAAAAACGACTTGGTTATTCGTAAAGGCTTTAATTTTCACGAGCGAATGTAAATCGTAACCGGCCTCGCGCAGCAGTCGGCCGCCCGGCTGAAAGCTTTTTTCGATTACGATGCCGATGCCGGCGACCTTGGAGTCGGAGGACTCGACCAGGCGCGCCAGGCCGAAGCTTGCTTCCCCGCGCGCGAGAAAATCATCGACAATCAGCACCGATTCTCCGGCGGGTAAGAATTCTTTGGAGACGGTCACATGGTAATCGGTGTTTTTAGTGTACGAATGAATTTTCGTCACATAGAGCTCATCGCTGAACGCGCTTTGCTTTTGCTTTCTGGCGAAGACGACGGGACAATGCAATTCGTACGCGGTCGCGAGCGCCACCGCGATGCCGCTGGCTTCGATCGTCAAAATGCGCGTGACATTGCTTTGCGCGAACTGCGCCGCCATGCGCACGCCGATTTCCCGATAGATATCGGGATCGAGTTGCTGATTGATGAAGCTGTCGACCTTCAAAATGCGGTTATCAATGATGCGTCCTTCGGTTTGAATTTTTGTTTCTAACTGGTTCATGCTGACCTCTTTTCGCTACGTTGGTGACGCGTGCTGACTACACGTGACAGGATATTAATTTAAATTATCACAAAATAAAAAAAGTCCGTCAAGTTGTCGGCGCCTGACATGACAAAGAAGTCTGGAAACAAAAGGATGAAGTGCGTTTTAAACATTAGAAAAGGCTCAAAAATGGCGCGTCTTTGCGAGGTTTTTACCGAAGAGTGCTAAAATATAGACAAAGCCAAGTACGTTTCCCAATGGTGACGGTTCTGTGAGACCGTATTCCCGGTGAGGAGGGACTTTGATGAAACGAACGAAAAAAACATTAGTATCGATGTTGACGCTTCTTTGCGTCGCGGGCAGCGCGTTTGCCGCGGATTACTATGATGTCCGTGCGTTTTCCGTAGTCGATCAGACGGGCAGCCTGTCGGTCCGTGACCGCGTGCACTTGAACCGCGCGGCGCGTCCGTATGCGGGCGGCCGTATTTCCGAACGCGATATGAATCGTTTGGAAGACGAGCTCGAAAGGTATCTGGATTCCGCTTACGGTCGTGACGTGTATGACGTCGCTGCGGCGGATCGGACGCGCTCAGGTCGATTAGATCTGTATGTACGTTACGATGATAACCGGCGCGCGCATGCGAAAGATCAGAACGCGCCCGCGTACATGATTCTTGAATTTGAAGATGAAACGAATTCGCTGACGGAAACGCAGCGTTCCGACATTCGCGGTTTGCTCGGTCGCTACACGGCCGGCGACACGACCGCGAAACTTGCGGAACAGGCGCGTCAATCCGTCCAGCATTATTTGGATCGTGCTTATGGCAGCCGCCACTACCGAGTGGAAACGAAGTGGCTCGCAAGCAATGCGTATCGGGTCATCGTGCGGGGCGACAAAAACTACCAAGACACGCAACGGGAATATTATTTCTCCGCGGACTATAATTTGCGTGATTTCTCCGGCCAATTGACGCACCGCGATCAATGGCTCATCGCGGAACGTATTCAGGACGCGACCGACGGTCTGAGGACGGGCGCCAATGAAGACCGCTTCGCGCGCCGTTATGCCGCAGCGGCTAAACAGGCCGTCGCAGAATACCTGGACCAAACGTACGGCCGCGATCGTTTCGATGTCGATGTGGTGCGCGTGCAGACCGGGCATAAAAATCGCTTCGAATTCCGTATTGATGTGAAAGCCAAACAAGGCGATCGGCAGAAAGTCGATGTCATTTTTGAATTGCGCGATCGCACGTCGGATTTGACAAATCGCGATCGCAGTGAAATTCGTCGCATCTTGGACAGCTACGCGACAGGTCGGGATGCGGAGCGGCTGGCGCAGCACGCGGCGGCCGATGTGGAACGTTACTTGGAACGCGCGTACGGCTATCGAGCCTACGACGTCAGTTACGAACGCGTGAATGCGCATGTCTATCGCATCGAAATCGCAAGTGATCGTGCGGACGACCGTCGCCCGGAATGGTTGGAAGACGGTGTCGGTCGAATCATTTGGGATATCCTGGAAGGCGTCGACGGATGGCCGGGACGCGGTCGCGCGGACGACTGAACGGAATAAGACCGGTGCTAAGCGGCCGCTTGAAAACGATATGTTTACTTTTAACGGAAGGAATATTTGACGCTTTTTGACGCGAAACGTATAATGAAAGAAGTAGAAGTAGAAGTAGAAGTAGAAGTAGAAGTAGAAGTAGAAGTAGAAGTAGAAGGTCTGTCCGGCTCTTGGAAAATAGACTGCATTGGCGGTCAACCGAAAGGAATCTTTATTCCTGTGACAGACGTACAAAGGAGGAAGCAAGGTGAAAAAGACATTACTCGCAATGGCTGCATTGGCAGCAATCAGCGGCAGCGTATTGGCCGCGGACAACGCTCCGGCACAGGTTACGCCGGCGGCGCAAGGCGTACAACCGTATGCCGCAGGGCAAACCATGAACGGTTATACCGACGGTCAGGCGTATTACAATGAACACGGCGTACGCATGGGCCAGTACATGCAGGCGGACGCTCGTTACTTTGATCCGGACGCCAGACCGATGACGGACAAGATGGCGGAAAACAAAGATATGTATCCGAACATGCCGCCGCAGGTAGCGCCGGAAAAAAAGCAGGAGAACTCCGAAAAAAACAAGTAATTCCGGCGGCGAAAGGCGTACAGCCGCGCCAAGCCGGTGAAACGCCGAACGGTTACACCGACGGTCGCGCCTACTACAATGAGTACGGCGTGCGCATGGGCCAGTACATGCAAGCCGATGCCAACTATTTTAACGGCGCTTACGACGCGCAAATTGTACCGCCGCAACCCGATTCGCGCGGCGTGTTCGTGGACTGCACGAAACGTCTGAGCGCGCAGGATCAGAAAGAGTTGCGTGGCTATTTTGAAGGCTACCGGCCGCAAGAGGCTTGTGAAGCGGCGGAGAAATATTTGGCGCAGAAATACGGCGAGCATGTATTTGAAGTCGTATTCGTCACGTCGGATAACGGCAAGGCTCAGTATCGGGTGATGGTCGGGCGTAACTACTTGAAGCATCGTCTGAATACAAAGGCTGCGAAAGAACAGCAATAACAAATAAAAAACGGCTCCGCAAGGAGCTGTTTTTTTGTGCCGCATTTTGCGACTTGTTTATCTGTAAAAATAGATCAGGTCCTCGGCTAAAAGTAAAACATTTTTACGCCAATGCTTCCGGTCAAAATGATATTCCGGGAGTGTTCCGACTGGCGCGTCGGATATCGGAAAACTCGTCTGCGCAAATTTTCTTTAATTTAT